>Ga0137308_102139_pt1 | contig 14697 bp, 14 predicted proteins | sample Inofrocosms_June_FD_97181 | JGI IMG/M metagenome (GOLD analysis project Ga0137308, IMG submission 97181) | Mouse cecal microbial communities from Vienna, Austria - N-Acetylneuraminic and N-Acetylglucosamine D2O microcosms_June | ecosystem: Host-associated > Mammals > Digestive system > Large...
CGCTGCGCATAGAACGGTATGTGGAGGCTATGAGCAGTATCCAGCGGTTAGAGCAGATGCCGGTCCGCAGGAAAGCCGTGGACGGCGCGTTATTGCGGCAGGAACTGGAGGAGACGGCAGAGCTGCTTGCGGCGCCGCGCAGGCCGTCTGTCCGGGTATCTGTCGAAGAACAGTGTGTGGACAGGGTATATATAGATCACGGCATTTTCCTCACTGTGGCGGAGAACCTGATCGGGAATGCGGTACGATTTGCACGGCAGGAGGTGTTTGTCTGTCTACGGCAGGAAGGCGGCTGTCTAATACTTTCCGTCGGGGACGACGGCCCGGGATATCCGGCAGCGCTTCTAAGAGACGGCCCGAAACCTTTCGGGAAGGCTTCGGAGGATGCGGCGCATTTTGGTATGGGGCTGTACAGCAGTCAGGTGCTTTGCGGGAAGCATGGCGGAGAACTGCGGCTGGAAAACAGGGCAAAAGAGGAGGGTGGCGGTGCGCGGATAATGGCGGTGTTTGGTGAGAAATAAGGACCGTTATTTTTTTCTATAAAAAATGAACCACCTGTAAAGTCATGACGAATATAGAGTGAACAGGCAGAGGAGGTGAGGCATTGAATGCGAAAGAGATAGAAAGATGTATTGATGAGTTCGGTACAGATATATATAGATTTTGCCTGAAGCTGTGCGGGAACAAAACGGATGCCGAGGACTTATATCAACAGACGTTCCTGAAAGCGCTGGAAACGGAGTGGACGCTTGACTGGGAGAAAAATCCGAAAGCGCTGTTCTTCTCCCTGGCGCACAATCTCTGGAAAAGCGACAGGAGAAAACAGGCCAGACGCAGTCAGATCGCGCCCTGTGACAATCTCGATGACGACGCGGAGATTGTGTTGCGTTCCGGAGAGAATATCGAAGAGCGGTATTTTCAAAAGGAGCTGATCGAAAAAGTACGTCAGATCATACAGACGCTTCCGGAAAAGTTTCAGGTACCTTTGCTGTTATATTATCTTTCCGACTGTTCCATCGAGCAGATAGCGACTGTCATAAAAAAGCCGCCTGGTACTGTGAAAAGTCGGTTGTTCAAGGGAAGAAACATGATCAAGAAAAGATTGGAGGACGCTGGTTATGAGAGATGACCGCATTGACACGGAAATAGAAGAAATCATCCGGGCTTCTATGAAAATGACCGATGTACCAACCCCGGAACTGAATGATAAGCTCAAAGCGGCCCTGTATCATCAGGAAGCCGTCCTGCAAAAGCGGCCTGCCGCACATACCCTGTCGCTCTGGTATATGCCCATGCTTTTAAATCTGGTAACTTTTGCGCTGCTGGCCGTTTTGGCTCTTACGGTGATCGAGAATGCTTACCTGTCTTACTTTGCCGCCGGGATCTGCTTCTATATTGCCCTGGCGGGCATATTGATCACCATAGTAGGGGTAAAAAGAACAAACATAAAAGAGGACATCACGATCCGTATTGAGAAAAGAGGTGTATTGGCATGAACAATACGAAAAACAAAAAATTTCCGCTTTATATTGGTATAGGTATCATTATGCTGCTGCTTTTACTGCGGTTTTGCCTGTTCTATTTAAGAAGCGATGGTTTCAGCGGCCTTTCCATGCTGCTGCCCGTCCTGCTGCTGTGTTTTATCGCCTCCGCATTGTGTACTTCCGGTTTTTTTGCGGCGTGGGTGTATCAGGACTGCGAGAAGCGGGGCGAGGACCCGATCCTGTGGGCGCTTGTGGTTTTTATTGCCACGCCGTTTATCGGCCTGCTGCTTTATTTTCTGCGCCGTTCGGAGATAAAAGAGACCTGCCCGGCCTGTGGACATAAGATTTCATGGCGGGCAAACTACTGTGAAGAATGCGGAACACCAGTCAAAAAGGAGGATAACAACGTTATGGTAAAACAGGGAACACATCATTTGCACTTTATGATTGCCGGTATTATGAGCCTGGTGCTCATGCTGACCTGCCTGACAGGATTTATCGTCTGCGCGGTCACCGGAAAGGGGATCAACAGAGAGATCGCTTCCAATGAGCGGATCTGGAATGCGGGAGTGATCAGCATGAATTATAACGCCTGTACGGATGGCGTTTGGAAACTGGATTTCAGAAGTGCCAGCGACGGATTCGTGAAAGAACAGAGCATGACCATCGAGGATGCAGACAGCCAGCTGCTTTATGCGGATATTTCCTGCGGCACGGTGCCGGAGGGGGCCACACTTGTCCTGTGGCTGGTACAGGGTGATGTGGCGCAGTCCGTTGATGTTACAGATCTTTCCGAGCCGTTATCCTGGCCGCTGCAGGAATTTGAGAACGGAAAGATTTATGTCAGGCTGCAGATCAACGGCGTAGAAGATACGGTCTCGGAGATCTGCATCAAATAACAGAATTTTGAGATTTTTTTGAGAATTGGCATTTACACTCTCCTTAGGAGCTGCAGGTGACGGATAATTCACGGCAGCACCGTATCAAACAAAAGGAGAGTGTTTTTTATGTTGATCGAAGCAGAAAACGTAAGCAGGTTATACGGCAGCGGCAGCAGTCAGGTGGCCGCCCTGCAGGAGGTCAGTCTGACGATAAGGCCCGGCGACTTTTTGTCGATCATGGGGCCTTCCGGCAGCGGAAAGAGCACCCTGCTGCATTTACTGTCGGGACTGGACCGGCCGACTTCCGGCAGACTGCTCTACGACGGACAGGATATTTACGGGCTGCGTGACAGGGAGCTGTCGGCCTTTCGCCGCAGCCGGATCGGTTTTATCTTCCAGCAGTTCCATCTGCTGCCGGTATTGACGGCGCAGGAGAATATTTTGATGCCGCTTCTGCTTTCCGGCGGGAAGGCAGGCGGGCGGAAGAGAGGACGGCGGGTGGCGGCAGAGAACGGGCCCTCCAAAGAGGCAGGAGAGGCGCAGGACACGGCTTCTTATCTGGCACAGCTGGCGGATCTTTTGGGGATCGGAGACCGGCTGACCCATCTGCCCCATGAGCTTTCCGGCGGACAGCAGCAGCGGGTGGCCATCGCCCGGGCGCTGATCGCCAGACCGGACATTATCTTTGCAGACGAACCTACCGGGAATCTGGACAGTAAGAGCGGCGGGGAAGTGATGCGGATGCTGGAAGAGATCCACCAGCGGTTTGGAAAGACACTGGTGGTGATCACCCATGACAGCCGGATCGCCCGGCGGGCGGGCCGGCAGTTTGTGATCGAGGACGGGAGACTGTCCGAGGTGTCGGAAGCACACAAAGAACTGTTAGCGTAAATACTGAGATTCTGGAGAGGTGAACATGAAACCATATCGTATATCCTATTATATATTGGCGCAAAAAGAAATTCTGGAACAGAAGGTGGTGTCTTTTCTGATCCTGACGGCAGTGGTCTTATCTACGATGATGACAACGGCGGTGGTGCAGTCGGCAGGCGTGCTTACCGCCATGCGCAGGCAGCAGGCGGTGATGCTTAGAGGAGATTACCATGCGACCTTCGTCCAGCTGAATGAGGAAAAAACACGGATGCTGGAGGCGGACGAGCGGTTTTCCTACACGGGACGCTCCGTTCCTGTGGGCAGCACGGAGCTGAATGATCTGCTGCGGCTGGATCTTGTGGAATATCAGGGGAAAAGTATAGAGACGATCCCCGCCCATACGAAACTGGTGGAGGGGCGGCTGCCGGCGGCGCCGATGGAGATCGCGCTGTCAGAGGATGCGCTTAAGTTTCTGGGATTTGACGGAAAAACAGGGGACAGGATATCTTTGTCTTTGTCAAAGGCGCTGCGGCACGGCGTTGCCATAGAGGCATATGACTATCAGGCAGATTTTATACTTACCGGTATTACGGAGAGTAATTATCTGGGGTATGTGGCAGGCGCTCTTATGGGACTGGTCGGTGAAGGGACGGCGGAGGAAGTTCTGCCGCCTGAGTATTTCTATTACAGCGTGGATGTGCGGGTGAAGGATCCGGGACATTTTCAGGACTGTATGGACGATATCGCAGAGAAACTGGAGATTCATGAGCTGGATACGATCTATAACCAGCTCTACCTGAATGCGCTTGGTATTCGTTACCGCGGGGAGCACGATCATGCTGATCTGGCAGACGGCATGGATGACACCGGGTTTTCCTATATGATGCTGGCCGGTGTTGTGGTAACGGGACTGGTGCTGACGGCGGCCGGACTGGTGATCTATAATATATTGAAGATCGCCGTGACAAGGCGTATGGGGCGGTATGGCATCCTGCGGGCGATCGGTGCGCAGAAAAGGCAGCTGTACGGCATCGTGGCGGCGGAGGTGCTTTTGCTGTGTGCATTGGGAATACCGATCGGGATGCTGCTTGGAAGGCTGTCGGCAAAAGGGATTCTTGAGGCGGCGCTGAGCCAGCTTTCCCCGGAGCTGTTTCTGGTACAGGATGCGGTAAGGCTGCAGGAACTGATCGCCGCCAGTGATTCCGGTAAGTGGGGATTTCCTGCGCTGAGCGCTCTGATCACCCTTGTGTTTGCATTTCTGGCGGCGGCGCCGGCGGCACGGTACGCGGCGAAGGTGTCTCCGGTAATGGCCATGCATGGAATGACGGGCAGAAATTTTAAGCGCAGAAGCCGCAAAATGCGAACGATACGGAATTTTGAACGGTACTACGCAGGGCTTAATCTGTGGCGCAACAAGAGCCGCACGGTGATCACGGTTTTGTCCCTGGTTATGAGCATTACCGTGTTTATCACACTGCAGGGCGTTCTCGCACTGGTGGATCTTTCGGGCAGAGTGCCGGAACATCTGGGGGATTATTCGGTGGTCAACGAGTACGCCGGATTTACAGAAGACGAAATGAATGATCTGGCGGCAGACCGGAATGTGGCGGCAGTGGCGGCGCAGCAGTTTTCCATCTATGAGCTGGATGAACAGTACAGGCCGGTGGGGATCGACACGGATTTTGCACTGGGGATCGGAGAGCGGTTCCAGATCTTCGGCTTAAACGATGCGTGGATGGAGGATGTTTTTGCCGGACAGTTGTCAAAAGAGGCGTGGGATGCCTTACAGGCGGGAGAAGGGTGCGTTGTGCGCAATCCCCTGCAGATGGAAGTGGCAGGGCAGAAGATCGGGACGACCTGCATCGAGGAGGGAAGTACCATCGTGGTGGCAGGGAAAAAGCTGCCGGTCCTGTTGGCCATGAATGGGTATGACGGTTATTTCAGTGTGGGCAGCAGCGGTTTTATCAACGGCGTGCAGGTGATCGTAAGTGACCGGCTCTATCCTGAACTGACCGGTACAGACCGTTATGCGGAGCTGCGGCCGATTCTGGAAAAGGACGCGGACAGGGAGACTTTTGAAGAGAAGCTGGCATCGCTTGGCAGCCGTGTGGCCGGGACGACCTGGGTGTCCTACGAGCAGACGGACCGACAGCTTGCAGAGAGCGCCGGACAGATCAGGCTGCTGGCCTGGGGGATGATTCTGTTGATCGGCATGATCGGGATTCTGAATATCATCAATACCGTTTATACCAATATCCATACGAGAGTGACGGAGATCGGGATAAAACGGGCGATCGGTATGAGCGTGGGAAGCCTGTACAGAACTTTTCTGTGGGAGGGGGCTTACTATGGTATGATCGCAGCTGTGACCGGCAGCATCACCGGTTATCTGAGTACGATGCTTATGGAAGCGGCTATGTCCAATGTGCTTACGTTTGTGCCCGTGCCGGTGATACCGATTCTGGAATCAGCGGTGGTTTCGGTGGCGGCATGTCTGGCGGCCACGGCACTGCCGCTGCGTCAGATCTCGCGGCTTGGCATCGTGGAGGCCGTCGGGGCGGTGGAGTAGAGCAGTCTTTTGTAAATATCGTAATCTTCCTGCTTGAAAACATTGAATACCACTTTTTCAAGCCTTTTGTCTGTCTGCAGGAAATCGCTGACTGTCTGTACCGCAATTTCGGCCGCCTTTTCCTGAGGGAAATGAAATTCTCCTGTGGAAATACAGCAAAAGGCAATGCACCTCAGTTCCTGATCCGATGCCAGTTCCAGACAGGATCTATAACAGTCTGCAAGCTGGTCACAATGCTTTTTTGTCAAAGCGCCTGATACGATCGGGCCGACTGTGTGAAGCACATAGCTGCATGGAAGATTGAAAGCGGGTGTGATCTTCGCTTTTCCCGTCGGCTCGTCACAGCCCTGTTCTGTCATCAGCTCGTCGCAGGCTAAGCGCAGCTGGATACCGCTGACGCTGTGAATGATATTGTCCACGCAGGAATGGCAGGGTATGAAGCAGCCTCTCAGCGTGCGGTTTGCGGCATTGACGATCGCATCTGTTTTTAAGGTGGTAATATCACCACGCCAAAGGACAAGGCGGTTATCGACGGGGGATACGGGTAACGTATCACTGTCAGTAATGCCTTTTTCCCTGACTTCCTCAGTCAGATATGCATCCTGCACCCTGAGAAATTCTATATCGATCAGACGGGGCGGACGGATATTCATAAGAGAACGCAGCAGGCGTTTCCGTTCAGCGTCCCCGTCAGGGACAGGAACCGCGTCTGACTGCCCGCTTTCATTGAGCAGATAGTTGATCATAAATTCAAGTCGTTGTGTCTGTGTCATAGCCGCCTCCGTTCTGTTGTCTGTAAGACTATCATACAGCCGCAGAGAGAAAACGTAAAGGAAAACGTAATCTCAACGATAGACTAAAATAGAGAAATTTTCATTTTACCGGCTTGACACTTACAGAGATATTTATTATACTTAGGTTGCTAAGTAATGGAGGAGAGATATGCAACACGATAAGCACGCAGCACGTTATGTCAGCAAGTTGTCAAATAAATTACGCAGAAAAATTGATGCTTTTTCAAGTAAGGAATCTTTCAGTGGTTCTCAGGGACGGGTGCTGCATTTTATTTTAGCTCAAAGCAATGATGTTTTTCAAAAAGATATAGAAGAAGAATATAGCCTGCGCCCGCCAACAGCAACCGAACTGCTGAAAAAAATGGAGAAAAACGGCTTGATCTATCGGGAAGCTATGGCAAGTGACGCAAGAATGAAACGAATCATTGTCAGTGAAAAAGCATTGCAGTATAAAGATATGGTGATAGCAGATATTACCGCACTGGAAGAAGAACTGACGAAAGATATTTCGCAGAATGAGCTGGATATTTTTTTCAAAGTAATTGAAAAAATGCTTGATAACATTTCGTGAAAAATGATAAGGCTGTCGAAAAATCGACAGCTGCATTTTTAAATATAAACTTAGGAAACTAATAAATGGAGGTGTCACTATGAATGAAACAAAAGTGGATTACTTAAACGGGAAACTGTTTCCCATGATTTTAAAATTTTCCATACCGGCAGCTGTCTCACTATTGATAACAGCTGTTTATAATATCGTGGATAGAATGTTTGTTGGCAATTTTAATGGAACTTCCGCATTAGCGGGCTTATCAGTCTGTTTTCCCTTATCTTATATGATGATGGCTTTTGTTTTGATGTGCTGTCATATCAAGCATTATGACGTTTGTAATTATGCCCGCAAGCGGTATCAGTCAAGGCATCCAGCCGATCATCGGGAATAATTATGGCGCTGGAAATTACAGGCGGGTCATAGAAACGCTTTGTCAGGCAGCCGTATTTTCCGTGTCCATTACCTGTTTTATTTGGATGATGGTTCTTGTCTTTCCAAAACAGATTCTTGGTGCTTTTGGTGGAACAGAAGAAATGTTACGAATCGGAATTTCCGGTTTGCGTATAAATTTCTGCATTACACCTGTTTTGGGATTTGTAATGTTAGCTGCCACATTTTTTCAGTCAATTAACCGTCCCGCACCATCTATTATCATAACGGTTTTGCGACAGATAGTTTTTTTGGTGCCATTTATCTATATATTGCCGATTTTTCTTGAAATCAATGGCATTTTCTTTGCACAGCCTATCAGTGATTTGCTTGCAACGGTTCTTTCTGTATTGCTTGTTTTGAAAGAGAAAAAAAGAATGATGCGCAATTCTGTGGTCAGTTAAAGCTTGAATTTCTAAATCGAAGCAGGCTATTGAACTGGAAAAGAAAGAGGGGGATTTTGGCGGGCAGATATCGTGCTGCGGTCAACATGCGCATTGACAAAAGGAAGAGGTTGTGATAAAGTACCTTCAATAACATAAGAAAAGCGATGACGGAAAGAGTAGTTTAGTTGGAAGCATCCAGAGAGAACAGCAACTGGTGGAAGCTGTTTATGCGGAGGTTAGACGAAAACCATTCCAGAGCTGTAATGCTGAAATGAGTAAGTATTACCGTATGCCTGCGTTAAAGGATAGGATTTGATAGAATCTGAAGTGAAAAGTTAAGGTGGAACCGTGCTGAATGCACCCTTAAGACGATAGGAATATGGTCTTCAGGGTGCTTTTCTTATGTTGTTGCCAGACAGTTAAAGTTGAAAAGAGAGGAGCAACAGAGTATGAAGGTTCTACGAAAAAACGGAGAAATTGTAGAAGTAAACTTTGAAGAACAGGAGGGTAAAAAGGCATTTTGGCATACAAGTGCACATGTGCTTGCGCAGGCGGTAAAGCGTTTATATCCGCAAACGAAATGTGCCATTGGGCCGGCGATCGAAAATGGATTTTACTATGATTTTCAATTTGCATTTCCATTTTCAGAAGAGTATTTAGGGACGATCGAAGCGGAGATGCGAAAGATCGTCAAGGAGTCTCTTTCCCTGCAAGTCTATGAGAAGTCAAGAGAAGAAGCGGTCAGTTTTATGGCGGACGCAGGTGAAATGTATAAACTTGAGTTGATTCAGGAACTGCATGATGCAGAGCCGATCAGCTTCTATAAGCAGGGTGAATATGAGGAATTTTGCGCAGGGCCGCATATTTCTAATGTGTGCCAGATCAAAGCGATCAAACTGTTGTCGGTGGCCGGGGCCTATTGGAGAGGCAGCGAAGAGAATCAGATGCTTACGAGAATCTATGGGATCTCTTTTCCAAAAGCGGCACAACTGGATGAATATCTGCATATGGTTGAAGAGGCAAAAGCAAGAGATCACAGAAAGCTGGGGAAAGAGCTTGGAATATTTGCGATCTTTGATGAAGGGCCGGGACTGCCTGTATTTCTGCCAAAGGGCATGATCCTGAAGAACCTGCTGATTGATTATTGGAGGAAGATCCATAGCAGAGAAGGATATGTTGAGATCTCTACGCCCATTATGCTGGAAAGAAGTCTCTGGGAGACATCTGGTCATTGGGACTTTTATAGAGATTCCATGTATTCTCTCAAGGTCGAAGAGGATGATTATGCGATCAAACCAATGAGCTGTCCGGGCGGAATGCTGGTGTATAAGCTGGAACCAAGATCCTATAAGGAGTTTCCGGTGCGAATGGGAGAATTAGGGCTTGTCCATCGTAATGAAAAGTCCGGAACATTACATGGGCTTATGAGAGTACGTTCCTTTACACAGGATGACGCCCATATTTTTATGAGAGAAGATCAGATAATGGATGAGATACAGGGTGTTATGCGCCTGATCGATGAAATGTACCGAAAGTTTGGTTTTTCATATGAAATTGAATTGTCAACGAGACCGGAGCACTCCATAGGAAGTGATGAGGAGTGGCAGCTTGCCACGCAGGCTTTGGAAAAAGCAGTGCAGGGACTGGGTAAACCTTATGTAATAAATGAAGGAGACGGTGCATTCTATGGACCGAAACTGGATTTTCACCTGAAAGATTCCATAGGCAGAACGTGGCAATGCGGAACGATTCAGCTTGATTTCCAGCTTCCGCAACGATTTGATATCGACTATATTGGAGCAGACGGAGAGAAACATCGCCCCATTATGCTGCACAGAGTTGTATTCGGCTCGATAGAACGATTTATCGGTATTTTGCTGGAGCATTATGCGGGAAAATTTCCTGCCTGGATCGCACCGGTACAGGTTAAGGTCCTGCCGGTCTCAGATAAATATAATGAGTATGCCCGGAAAGTTGAGAAAGTCTTGAAAGAAAACGATATCCGGGTGGAAGTGGACGTCAGAAGCGAGAAACTTGGCTATAAAATCCGGGAAGCGCGCATGGACAGGGTGCCGTACATGATCATCACAGGCGAAAACGAGAAGAATAATGCATCTGTATCCGTAAGACAGAGAGACGCAGAGCGTGATCAACAGGACCTGGGAGAGATGAGTCTTGAACAGGCGGTCGATTTGATCAAGGGGGTATGTCTACTCAACTCCAGTATATGATGGGAAAAATATAAGGTTTTTTTTAGTTGCCTTTTGTATTTGCCATATAATAAAAATCTCAAACTTCCCACATCAAAAATGGGATCCGCACCTTGAAAAATCAATACTTTAGCCCACAAAATATCCTTATGCGGCTACTTCTTTCCGCGCTAAAGCCTCCTGCATATACTTGGGAAGCCGCTGAATAAAACTGACGGTGAACTCATCCAGCCGGGCTTCGGTGATATGGAAATATTCCATGACGGTGTCCATCAGCGCGTCAATGATAATATGCATGGAACGGCTGAACGTGATATCCTCCATTTCGTCAAGCAGGCAGAAACACAGCTCACAGATTGTTTTGTCGTCCATATTTTCACGCCGGGCTACTGACAGCATCATGTAACGGGAAAAGACGATGGCAACATGGGCATTCATGGCATCATAGGAGATGCCCCGGTATTCTTTTACAAGGTTCAGGCAGGATTTGCATGCCTTGAAGAAGACCTCTATATCCCGGCGTTTCCCATAAACGCGGATGATTTCTTCCTCGGAAAGCTCCGTATCCGTGCTTACAATTACCAGCCAGTCCTTCCGCTTGCTTTTATTGCGGACGTACACAAATTTTGCCGGAATGCTTTCGCCTTCTTTTTCAACCGTTATAGACACAGAAAGAAGATAACGGGAGCATCCCCTGCGTTTTTTGTTCCGGCTGTAGATTTCCTTCACGTTAAGTTTTTCACCGTTGTACAGGTATTTCGTCCTGCTTTTCTTGACCATGGCAATTGTGTCAGGGTGTTCCTGGTTTTTCAGCGCAATCATGGTCTTTGGTGCGGAAAACCAGCTGTCAAACAAGACATATCGGGCAGTGATGCCTGCACACCGGGCAGAATGGATCAGTTCCACCATGACATCTGTAGCCTTACGGCGTGTCTGCAGACGTCTCCTTCCGGCAGGGGAGCGTCCGTCACAGGCATTCCCTTCACAAAGAAGGTTCTTATCCTCCGCAGCAGAAAGCAGTGTTGTGAAACGCTGCCAGTTCGTCCGGGCGTTGTTAAGGAAACGGTAGATGGTGTTTTTGGAAAATCCCTCCCCAAAGGTACCTGTTTTCATCTGCATATAGAAACTCCTGTCAGAAAACATCATACAGAACAGGAAACAGAAGACATCCATTACAGGAATACCTTTTTCTTTTCCGGCATTACATTTAAAGAGCAGTTTTCCAAGGTGGAACCGCTTCATAAATTTTGTGGCAAAATCAGAAACGCTGTTTCCATTATCGGTTGTCTGTGGTATACTTGACATGGCATAGATCTCCTTGCTGTGTAATTGTTGTTCAAACAACTCAATTATACCACAGGCAAGAGGTTTGTGCCTTTTTTATGGGTTAAAGTATTGATTTTTCAAGGTTCAACACCCCATGCGGTGTGGGAAGTTTGAGTAAAAAAGCCGGAAAACCGCTTGTAGCGTCCGACTTTTTTGGCTAATTGTTTTTCTTTTCAATAAAATTATCATGCATCTGTTCGAGCAATGTAAAATCAACTGTGCTTTTCAGATACCCGATGGCAGGATTGTTTTCCCTTTTCTGTTTATATAGAATTTTAGCATTCTGGATAATCTTGTTTTTGTTTTTACGGATAAAAAGCATTTCCTTATGTATAAGAGCCTTGTAAAATGAATCTTGTTCATGCTCCATATCATACAGGGTTAATTCCGATGCAGGAACAGGAATCATATTGCTCAGTTTCAGGGTTCCCTTTAATTACAGTTCCCCGGATGAGGATTGGGATGTGATGCGGATAATAGGAATAATGCTCCCACGGATTTTCTGCACTCCGTTTTCCAATCGGTAATCAGAACTTTTAGGGGAGGAAAGGGGAATGTAATAGTTATACCTGTTAATGCTGTATACAATGCCCAGATACTTTCGGGTATGGATTCGGTCATTTTCTTTTGAAGAGAAAACATTTTTTTCAACGGTACTGATATATGAGATGTATTCCTCGGATACTTCATATAATTTCAATTCGCTCATTGGTATCTCCTACAGAGAAAAGGGCGATCATGGCGATCACCCTTCGATTTTAAAGTTTCCCACTGTCTGGCAGGGAATCTCCTGATTGATAAAGTTTTCCACTATCTGGCAGGAACTCTCCTGAATATAAAGTTTTCCACTATCTGGCAGGAACTCTCCTGACGATGGTTTCCCATCTCTGATATTATTATACGTTTTTTGTGGGAAATATGTCAATAAAAATGAAAATTTCCGCTGAAATCATTCTATACCGAATTCCGTATAAAAGCAAGGCGTTTTAGCGGAAAAAGCGCAATTTGTCGAATTGCAAATAGGGGTGGGGTAAATTCCTCACAGGTGGGGTAAAAGGGGTAAATCATTTACCCAAGGGTAAAAGTCATCAAACTCTAACAGCGGCACAGGCGGCTATTCAGAAATAATGTCATAGGAATTTGGAACGATTTGGCGAAAGTATAAGAAAATGGCTTGAAATCAAGGGTTTTCAGGCTTGGAGGGGTTCACTGGGGTGGCTGGTGGGCTCCTCTTTTTGTGGGTTTTTGATACCGCTGATAGAGGGGCGATTGATACAATTTGGCAAAACTTCCGACTTTTGCCAAAAGGTTTAGTTTTGCCAAATTGTATGGGTTTTGCCAGATTGTTTGAGGTTTCGCTAAAAGGTTTGCGAAATTTGTAGTTTGTGGTATTTTATATATGATATAATGAAAAAAATTTGTATGCTATGATAGTACGGGGTACTTAGAAAATGCAGTGTCTGTATGATAGAGCGGGATGATTATTAAGTGACATGAAAGGGATAAAAGTATGGAAGAAAAATTTGATGTGTTGGATAGGGGAGGCTTTATAGAAAAATTAAAGGACTTGGTTAATGTCATTTCCGAAAATAAGCAGGGGTGTTGTTTTGGACTTAATGGTTTCTGGGGCAGTGGAAAATCGTTTGTTTTAGAAAAATTTGAAGAAGAAATAAAAGAGATACAATCAGAAGAGACAGGCGATACTAAATATTTTGTTTTCCATTATGATTGCTGGAAGTATGATTATTATGAAGAGCCAGCTATTGCTATCATTGCAGCTATGTTAGATGCTACAGACAGAGAATTAAATGTTTTCACATCGGAACAAAGAGATGTTGTGAAAAAAATGGCATGGGAAACAGCGAAAGAAACTTTGAAGGTAGTCGCAAGTGAATTATGTAAAAACAAAGTAGGGATTGACTTGGTGGAAATAGCTACGAATACAATAGAAGAAAGAATGAAGGAAGATGATAATAGTTTTGATTCATTATATGGATTTAAACGCGCATTAGAAGCGACAAGAAAGGGAATACAAAAAATTGCGGATAGAAAGGCAGTTGTAATAATAGTCGATGAGTTGGATAGATGTTTACCAGAGTATACAATAAAAGTGTTGGAGAGGTTACATCATATATTTACAGATTTAAAGAATGTTATTGTAATAGTTTCAATGGATAAAACGCAGATCGAACATTCCATCAAAGAGATATATGGTGAAATTAATGTAGATACATATCTCAGAAAATTTATATCGTTTAAGGTTAATTTGGATAATGGGAAGGCTGGACAGTATATAAAGAAATATGAAACATATACTTCAATGTTTGAATTTTTGCAGGGAGAAGAACAGATAGTAGAAAAATTTTTCTCTGACATAATGTCAGGATTGGACATTAGAACACAAGAGAGGATTTTCAATAAGGCAGAAACTATTCATAAACTGATTTGCAGTGAGGAAATTAAAGATAGCAGTATTATGACATTCGAAATTTTGTTTTTGACAATAGCATTAAGGACAAAATCTAATAATATAGAGTGGCTGGTAAATAAGGGGCATTATCCCAATTATGAAAAAAGTCTGGGAAAAAATTATTATAATGTGATAAAGGAATATGAAAAACAGGTGAGTGATAGACTCCAATCAATTAATGATAATGCATGCATTCGAGATAATATAATGGGGAAAACTTTCTTTTGGATTGCCAGTTTGTATGATGAATACCAGGATGGTGCTTGTAGACCATATTATTATGGTAAACAAGCTAAGGGAAGAATAGAAATTGCAAGGAGATTTTCCGCCTTTATAGATAATATAGATTGTGATTAACTGGGGGCGAGGGTTTTGTGTGATAGTGTAGGGTTTCGCCGAGTTGTCTGTAAATGTTGTTGGAATATGGGAGAGATTGTCGAATCTTGTCAAGGTGTCTTAGTTTCCGGCAGATACAGACACGGAAAGCCGAGAAAGCCCGTAAACACGGCACTTTCGGTATTACATAGGTTTGAAATTTACATTATTTCCGTGTGCTTTTGAGGGCATTTTTACATTAGTGAGGGTACGAACTGTTGTTCTGGGGTTGTTTTGCCTGATAGTATATACTCGTAGGCAAAAGTCGCTTATTATCACGGAAACTCGGATACTTGCAGGCAAAACTCGATGCTATCACGCAAAAGTCGATACTCGCAGGCAAAACC
>Ga0137308_102140_pt1 | contig 14693 bp, 12 predicted proteins | sample Inofrocosms_June_FD_97181 | JGI IMG/M metagenome (GOLD analysis project Ga0137308, IMG submission 97181) | Mouse cecal microbial communities from Vienna, Austria - N-Acetylneuraminic and N-Acetylglucosamine D2O microcosms_June | ecosystem: Host-associated > Mammals > Digestive system > Large...
ACCTCGGCGACAAACTATAACTTTTATCCCTATATGACACAGACCGGCGATTACACCATTAAGATCCGGACGGTGCCGGGGACGGATTTTCAGAAGAGCCACGCAAAGCAGAGCGATTGGCTGGAGTCCGGGCCGTTAGTGATCACGGACCGATATGTTTCCGACGGCAAAGGACAGCAGAATGCCAAGTCTACCGCAGTAAAGGGGACCGAGGACACCGTAGGGTGGATCAAGCAGGGCAGTGAGTGGAAGTATCGTTTTCCCAGCGGCGCCTTTAAGACAGGAGGCTGGGAGCGGATCAATGATAAGTGGTACTATTTTGACGATGCCGGGATCATGATAAAGGGTTGGAAGACCATCGGCGGATTCCAGTATTATTTCCACGAAAACGGAGAGATGGCTCTGGGGTGGGCGAAGGTTAACAATCAATGGTACTATTTCCGGCCGGAGAAAGAGGGCTCATATCCGGAAGGATCCATGTTCTCCCCGGGATGGCGGGTAATCGCCGGGTACTATTACTATTTTAATCAGGACGGCAGCGTCTTCACCGGATGGCTGAAAGACAATGATAAGTGGTATTATCTCAATACGCTGGATAACAGCCTCCAGGGAGCCATGTTCACAGGCTGGATCCGCAGGGATGAAAAGACGTATTTTACGGATTCCAACGGGGAGATGGTGGAAGGCTGGTATCAGATCGACGGCCTGTGGTATTATTTCCGGCCGGGTTCCGGGGAGATGGCTTTCAACACGGAGATTGACGGATTCTATCTGGACGGCGACGGGGTGTGGAGGCAGTGATGCCGCAGAAGGCGGAAGGCATGGGTTTGGCTGCGCCGGATTCGGCCGCCGCCGCGGCGCAAGAGAAAGGCAGGTTTAGACTATGAAGTTTTGGAAGGTAATGAAAGGGCTGGCTGCGTGTACGTGTGTGCTTACGCTTTTGATGGGAGACGGCCATAAGGCCGGAAGGCTGGAGGTCTACGGCGCTCCTTCCTCCTCCAGCGTCATTGAGAGCGTCACCGTGACGCTGACCGGTACTTACGGCGAGGCGGAGGAGATCTTAGAGCCTTCTATCCAGGTAAACGGCTCAAACTGTGTGCTTGGGGACTACCAGTACGGAACCGCGTTTGATAAGTGGAAGCCGGGGAAAAAAGTGCGGATTGAGATAACGGTGGAAGCGGAAGAGGGCAAAGTATTTCCCGTATCCTTAAACAGTTCCCAGTGCAAGGTGACAGGCGCCAGTTTTGTGTCGGCAAGGGCTCTTGGGGACAGTAAGCTCCAGGTGAAAGTCGATTATATGCCGGTCATGGTCCTGGGCGGCACCACATGGGCAGGATGGGACAAGACGGAGACCAAGAAAGCTACCTGGAAATCAGTCAAGCACGCTACCGGCTATTCGGTGACCCTTTACGGAGATAACAAGGTGGTGAAGCGTCAGACTGTGAAAGGCACCAGTTTAGATATGGCGCCCTTTATGAAGACAGGCGATAAGACCTATTATTTTGAGGTAAAAGCAATCCCCACCACGTCGGAGGAGAAAAAGTACTTAAAAGAAGGCATTGCTGTGGCATCTACCGAGGATGAATACGATTACAGCGAGAACTGGAACGATAACACGGACGACGGGGGATCAATCAGAGGCAATAATTACATCATGCCTGACGGAGAGAAAGCGAGAAACAGCTGGAAGAAAGTGTCGGGCCGGTGGTATTATTTTGATGAGAACGGCAGCATGGTAAAGGGCTGGCGGTATATTAACAACTTCTGGTACTTTATGAGCAGCGGAGGAGCCATGCAGACAGGTTGGATCAGCCCGACGGCAGGTACATGGTTTTACATGAACGCCAATGGCGAGATGTGTACCGGATGGGTGGAGCCGGTCCCCGGCGATTGGTATTATCTGGACGGGAACGGCTATATGCAGAGAGGCTGGATCGATGTCAACGGCAGAAGATACTATCTGGATAACAACGGAAAGATGCAGCGGGGCTGGGTTATGATCGCGGGGACCTGGTATTATTTCAACGGCGACGGGAGCATGGTGACCAATGCCTATATCGACGGATGGACCATCGGCCCCAACGGAGCCGCATATCAATAAAGGAATAGACAAAGAGGAGAGAAAAACTATGGGTTTAGTATCATCAGTGACGGATGCCGCCAGTGTCAGCGCCGCGAATCGGCAGGTGGTCCAGACAGAGAAAGCCAGCGACAGTTTTCAGGACGCGTTTCAGAGCGCTTATGGGCAAAGCCGGTCAGAGAGCATGGATGCTATTTTTGAGGAAGCATCTTCCCGATACGGGGTTTCCGTCAGCCTGCTGAAAGCTGTCGCCAAGGCGGAATCGAACTTCAATCCCAAAGCCGTGTCAAAAGCCGGGGCCATCGGCGTCATGCAGCTTATGCCGGCCACGGCCAGATCGTTAGGGGTTTCCAATCCTTACGACGCAAGGCAGAATATTATGGGCGGGGCCAAATATTTAAAGGAGAACCTGGACCGGTTCGGCGGCAATGTAAATCTGGCTTTGGCCGCTTATAACGCAGGACCCAACAGCGTCCAGAAATACGGAGGCATCCCGCCGTATAAGGAGACACAGAATTATGTGAAGACGGTTAACTCCTATATGAGCGGTTCCCCTCTTTTGGCCGGAAAGACGGTGCAGACAGGGGGACTTGGAAGTATGTGGGGACTTGGCTATGAAAACAACAGCCTGGCAGGTCTTACATCGGATCAGCTTTTGGGACTGTACGGAGTGTCAGGAAGCAGCGTCGGCAGTTTGCTGGGCAGTTCCGCCTCGTCTTCCGACGGCCTGTACGGAAGCTATGGCGGGATGTCAGGATTGGGAATGGGAAGCCTTAACGGTTTCGGAAGCAGCATCAATGGTCTGAGCATGCTGCTGGGCATGGCTTCGGCTGACGAGGGAGGCGATACGGTTTCTTTAAGCAAGGAGAGCTTTGCCAGCATGGTGGAGATCCTGCGGATTCAGATGCTGATGAACGCCAGCAGATCCGCCGGGAATGTTACGGTATAGCAGGCAGGAGAGGTTTTGGGACCAGGGGCTTGCGAAATGGCATAATAGGGAATGGCATAATATAGGAGAGCTAAAAGGAGGGCTACATAGTCATGAAGTTCAGGGATTGTGAAACCTGTTTGGTATACGGAACGGATAATAAACCTTTGTCAAGAGCAAGAGTGGAGACAGACTCGAAAGACAGGATTACATTATATTTTAACAATTATAAGCTAAAGAGCGCCAGATTTAAGGCTTATGTGGATTTTTATGATATGCAGCAGGGGCTTATGAGGGCCTGGTGCGAGTTGGTGCTGTGCAAAAACGCGAAGAAAGATATGGTCGAGCCGTGGATGGCCAATGTTAAGGTCCTGGAGGTGGCGGACGTATTCCAGAGGCAGAAGGATCTTCGGGTGAGGGTGAATATTTCCACCAGCTTTACTACGGATGACGGCCGCTTCTTTTCCGGAAGCATCAAGAATATCAGCGCGGGAGGGATCTTTTTGGTGACTGCCCAGGCGCTGCAGCCGGATACCAAGTTTTCTTTCACCTACCGTTTTGACGGGGAACTGTGCAAGGTTACGGGCAAGGTTCTTCGCGCCAGAGGGGCTACTGCCGGCGGGTTCGGATACGGGTGCCAGTTTGTGCGGCTGCTTCCGGAGACGGAGGCTACGATCCGTAAATTCGTCTTTGCGAAGCAGGTGGAGAATCAGAAGAACCCGGAGAGGAGAATGTAGTGAAACTGAACCTGGTGATGATCGTAAAGAATGAGGAGCGTTCCCTTAGGCGGTGCCTGAAAGCGGCAAAGCCTTTGGTGGACCGGATGATCATAGCAGATACCGGGTCTTCGGATAAAACGGCGGAGATAGCAAGATCCATGGGAGCGACGGTTTTGGAGTTCCCATGGATTAATGACTTCTCCGCCGCCCGTAATTTTGCGCTGGATCATTCGGACGGGGACTGGAATCTGGTGCTGGACGCGGACGAGTATCTGCGTCCCTGCAGGAGGAAGGATCTGGAACGGGTTTTGAACAGCCGTGGCGGCATGTGGCTGGGAGGGCTTACCAGATACGACTCCTATGAGGATGAGGACGGCATCAGCCAGAGCGCGTCGGTGCTTCCAAGGGTGCTGCCAAGGGGCGTCCGGTATGAGGGGATCATCCATGAGCAGCCGGGCGGGAATTATCCGTGCTATGGGCTTCCTCTGGCTGCGGACCATGACGGGTATCTGGTGGCGGATAAGGGGGAAAGAAATCTTTCTTATCTTGAGGAAGCGGTGGAACTTTACCCGGAGGATCCTTACTATCAGTTCCAGATGGCATCCACGCTGCGGAATCTGAAAAGGCGGGAGGAGAGCCTTACGTATTTTCGGGAGTTTTACCGCCTGGCCGGCCCGGTAAGCGGGTATCGGGCGGGAGGCGTGGTGCTTTATCTGTATACCCTTTTGGATGTGGGGAGCCGGGCGTGTCTGGACGAGGCGGCGGCTGTGGTGGAGCGGGAGGAACGTGTTCTGGGAGGTTTTCCTGACTTCTGCTTTGTGTGCGGGCTTTTTTATATGAAGAGAGTTTTGTCGGATGTGGAACGATATATGGATTTGCTTCCCAACATTGAGAAGTGTTATCTGAAATGCTTAAGGCTTGGTGAGAGACCGGAACTGGGAGGCGTGGTAGGGACGGGATCTTTTAAGGCAGCTTATAATCTGGGGGCCTGGTATGAGGTGTCCGGACAGACGGAGCTGGCGAGAACGTATTATAAGGAGGCGGCGAAGGCCGGGTATGGACCGGCCAGGGAGAGGCTTAGGATGATCTGATATGATAGCGGTTATGGAAAGGATATTGGTCCAGGTATGTGAAAAAAATGTGAAATTCCGTGTGAAAACTTATGAACCCACTGAATCTGCCGATATAACAACCATAAGACAATGAGAACCAAGGATGGTCATGATAGAACGGTCAGGCTCTGTCCCAGGAGCTGGAGAACCGCGACATAGCAAGGAAGGATGGTTGCGGATATATGATAATTCAGAATAACATAGCGGGGATTAACGCTTCCCGCAATAAAGGAATCGCGGAAGGCAAGATGAGAAAGAACTTGGAGAAACTGTCATCGGGCTACCGCATTAACCGGGCCGGTGACGACGCTGCCGGGCTGACTATTTCAGAGTTGATGCGCAGTCAGATAACGGGCTTGAACCAGGCCATGCGGAATGTAAACGACGGCATCAGTATGACCCAGACCGGGGACGGCGCTCTGACAGAAGTTCACTCCATGTTAGGAAGGTTGAAGACTCTGGCGACACAGTCTGCTAACGGCACCTACAACAGTATCGCGAGAGGAAATCTGGACGCGGAGCGGCTGCAGCTTTTCGATGAGATCAACCGGATCGGTGAGACATCGAATTTTGACGAGATTCCCCTGTTCGACAGCGCGGATCCGCCAGGAGTCATAGAGCCTCCGGTTCCGTCTGACGAGATCACGCTGCAGATCGGTCACAGTCAGCAGGAGACCATGGATGTAACCCGGTTTTATATGAGCACGAAGGCGTTGGATCTGGAAGGTATGGATTTTACGACCCTGGAGGGCGCTAACGCGTTGGTTGATAAGCTTGCGGTAGCTATCGAGGCTGTGGCGGATATCCGGGCTGAATTTGGAGCTGCCCAGAACCATTTGGAGCATACCCATAATAATCTTAGCGTTACCAACGAGAATATGACCAGCGCGGAGAGCCGTATCCGCGACACCAACATGGCGGAGGAGTTTACGGAGTTTACCAAGGAGAATATTATATACCAGGCAGCGACCTCCATGGCAGCCCAGGCGAATTCGCTTCCGGAATTGGTTATCAATCTGCTTCGATGATCACAGATCAGATGAGAAATATTAGCAAAATATTTAAAAAGCCACTTAACTTTTTATAAGTACTGACGATAAACAAGAATGTAAGGTAAGTGAGATATAAGCTTTACAGACTTTCCGGAGCAGGGCCCTCTTCGGAGAGACACCAGGGACAGGGAAGTTCCTGAAAATAACAGTAATCATAACTAGGAGGGAAATTTTATGATTATACAGCACAATATAGCGGCAATTAACTCTTATAGAAACTTAGGTATCAACCAGAGTGGTTTGAACAAGAACTTAGAGAAGCTGTCTTCCGGTTACAGAATCAACCGTGCAGGCGATGACGCTGCTGGCCTTGCGATTTCTGAGGCTATGAGATCTCAGATCAACGGTCTGAATCAGGCTACCAAGAACGCGCAGGATGCAGTTGGCTTGATCCAGACAGCTGAAGGTGCTCTGACAGAGACTCACTCCATGCTTCAGCGTCTTACTACACTGGCTACCCAGTCCGCTAACGGTACTTACAACAGCGTAGCCAGAGGTAACCTGCAGAAAGAGGTTAATGCTCTTCTTTCCGAGATCAACCGTATTGCTAATAACACTGACTTTAACGGTATTAAGCCGATTGAGTCTGGATCTACTGGTGACACGATGACGTTCCAGATTGGTCCGTCCAGCGCAGAGACGATTGAAGTAGAGAGAGGGTCTATGACTGCATCTTCTCTTGGAATAAATAGTATTAGTGTTACAACTCTTAGCGGTGGTAATGAAGCAATTGATACTGTTAAAGCTGCAATCGATTCGGTTTCCGAGCATCGTGCTAAACTTGGTGCTGCTCAGAACCGTCTGGAGCATACTATCAACAACTTGAAGGTTACATCTGAGAACATCACCGCAGCTGAGAGCCGTATCCGTGATACTGATATGGCTGATGAGATTACTGCATTCACGAAGAATAACATTCTTCTGCAGGCATCTCAGTCCATGTTGGCACAGTCCAACTCTGTACCGCAGAGTGTCTTGAGCCTGCTTGGTTAATTAGTTTCAATTTTTAGCCCGGGTAAAACCGGGCTGATACATAGGGCCATATATCAGAACGCCATTTCCATAGCGAACGCTTAGAAATGGCGTTTTGTTGTTTATGCAGGGCGAGGAGGATGATTGGGAAAATGAAGAAGAAAGTCAGGATCTCGCAGTGTATGATCGTGAAGAACGAAGAGAGAAACATAGAGAGGGCTTTGTCATGGGGAAAAGCCATTATGTGGGAACAGGTTGTGGTGGATACCGGTTCCACAGACAGGACCGTGGAGTTGGCGGAGAAACTGGGAGCTAAAGTGTTTTATTTTCCGTGGAAAGATGACTTTTCTGCCGCGAAGAATTTTGCCCTTGAGCAGGCCAAGGGGGAATGGATCGCCTTTCTTGACGCGGATGAATATATGGAGCCGGAAGACGCCGAAAAGATCGGAAAGGTGTTGGAGCGTATAGCGGGAGACACCTTTGATGGGATATCCACAGGATGGCAGCAGATCAATGACGAAGGAAAGATCTTCGCGTCAGGGACTCAGATACGATTTTTCCGTAACCAATCGGATATTCGCTACAGAAGGAGGATCCATGAACAGTTGGAGTCTGTAACTGGGCGTCAGCTGCGGGTGGCGGATGTAACAAAGGAGCTTTCCGTGTTTCACACAGGATATCAGAAAGCGGAGGCAGCAGGAAAAAAGAAAAACGAAAGAAACCGAAAGCTGATCCTGGAAGAATTGAGGGAGGATCCCAATAATTATGAGATGATGGGGTATATGGGGGATGAATACTTAACCAGCGGGGAGAAGGAGGAGGCGAAGCGGTGGTATCGTCAGGCTGTGGAGCATATGCCTTCTGCCTTAAAATCCTATGATCAGAGAAGCGCGGTTACCTTTACCAAATTACTCGGTCTCCTGACGGAAAATGGGGAGGATTCCTGGAGGGAGGCAGAGGGCGTATACCAAAAGGCAGTGGAGCTGCTTCCAGAGGAGGCGGATTTTGATTATATCGCAGGACGTTTTTTTGCTACACATGGTCAGGCGGAGTCAGCGGTTAAGTATTTGGAGAGCGCTATGGAGAAGCTGAATACGTATGGGTACTACAATAAAGCGCTTCTTTTAGCAGCTAATGTGCTGAATGCCTATGATCTGTTGGTGAGATGTCTCTACGATCTGGGAGATGCCACCAAATGTATGGCTTACGGAACGGAATATTTAAAGTATGATCGGTATAATATGGGAGTTTTGTCGCGGATTCTGAAACTATTGCTTCTGGATGGGGAAAAGGCAGGAGGGGAAGAAAATCAGGCTGTACTGGATTTTTTTTCCAAATTGTATGATTTTGGCAGTTTGAAAGACCGGATCTTTTTGATAAAAGCGGCGGAACGGTCGGGATGCAAGAACTTTGCAAAGTATGCCGCAGGCTGTCTGTTTACCGTGTCGGAGCGGGAGAGTCTGAATCTTTTAGTACTGGGACAGGAGGAAGCCGAATTATGAAGATCTTAAATATTGAGTTCAATGCCTTTGGAAGCGCGGATATCAAGGAGGCATTTCTTGCGGAGGGCCACACATATGTGGATTTTTTCTTTGACAAGGAAGAGACCAGGCATAATCCCAAGGAAGAAGAACGGCTGTCCCTGACGCTGCACAGGGAGACACCGGACCTGGTGTTCTCATTTAATTATTTCCCCCTGATCTCCAAGGTTTGTCAGCAGGAGAAGATCAAATATGTTTCCTGGGTATATGATTGTCCGCTGGTCAACCTTTACTCGTATACGATTCTTAATCCGTGCAACGTGGTTTATGTTTTTGATAAGGAGTTATATATGGAATTCCACAGGGCGGGGATTGCCACAATCCATTATCTGCCTCTGGCTGCCAACACAGAGCGTTTGGATGCCATAAAATGCAGGGATGGTCAGCCTTTTCTGTATGACGTTTCTTTTGTGGGAAGCCTTTACACCGAATCCCATAATTTTTTTGACCGCATGGGCGATCTGTCGGATTATGCCAAGGGGTATCTGGACGGCCTTATGATCTGTCAGCGGAATGTGCAGGGGTATAATTTTGTTCAGGAATGTATAGAGCCGGTTCTGGAGGAGTTAAGCCAGGCCCTTCCAATGGAGCCTAATGCGGACGGCGCGGAGACAAAGGAATTTCTTTTTGCGCAGTATGTGATCAATCGCAAGATCACGGGACTGGAGCGCCCCGCTCTTTTGTCAGCCATAGCCAGAAACCATGTCGTAGATCTTTTCACAGTTGATGAATCGTTTTCCGTGCCCAATCTGCGAAATCATGGCAGGGTAGAACCTTATGAACAGGCCCAGAGGGTATATAAACAAAGCAAGATCAATCTAAACATCACGCTTCGCAGCATAAAAAGCGGAATCCCGCTTCGCTGTATGGATATTATGGGAAGCGGCGGTTTTTTGCTGACCAATTTTCAGGGTGATTTTTTGGATTTCTTTGTACCTGGGGAAGATTTTGTTTATTATGAAAATACACAGGATCTGCTTGAAAAGATTGATTATTATCTGGGGCATGATCAGGAGCGGGAAATGATTGCCAGAAGCGGACATGACAAGGTTGCTGCCGGGCATACATTTCGCCATCGGGTGGCGGAGATGTTTGATTTTTAAACAGGATAAGAGGAAGGAGGGGAAGGGATGGAGAAAGACAAGATTATGGAGGAGCGCCAGCAGAGGGCCGCGCGTTGTTATGAGGATGGAAATCTGGATGAGTGCGTGGATCTGACTACCGCCGTGTTAAAGGAGGACCCTTATGACATGGGCAGTCTGGTGGTGATGCTTTCGGCGTACCGGAAAGCGTTTGCAAAAGCCGCGGACAGCGAGGCGAGAGCCGGGGAGGTGGCGGATCTTTTAGGAAAAGCTTTTTATGATTACAGCTCATTAAAGGATCGGCTGTTTGTGCTTCGGGCCGCAATGAAAGCGCGGTACCGGGCAGTGGTGACAGCGCTGCGCAGGACCTTTAGCCCGGAGGAGTGGGGGCTTGTGGAGCGGGCGCTTTTGGGGGAAGATGGGGCAGAAAGAGGAAGGGCCGGGGGACCCAGGATTGTGCTGTTTTACTCCGGTGTGGAGTCCTTTGATTTTTTTACGGATCAGTTAAAGGATAAGCTTCAGAAAAAGGGATGTGAGGTTTTCGTGCTGGATCTGTGGAAGATGGGCAGGAAAACGGATGGATGCTATGCGGAAGATGAGAAGCTGGACCGATTTTTGCTGGACAAGGTAGACGGCGTGGTCTGCTTTGACGGTCTGGGGATCCGAAGCGATGAGATGATCCAGATATGGGACGAGCATCAGGCTGTGGCGGTGGATATTTTTATGGATCCGCCTTTGCGGTTTCATCCGATTTTGGAAAACCATCCGAAAAATTACCATTTGTTCTGCTGTGACAGGGAGCATGTGGAATATGTAAAGAAGTATTTTCGTAAGGAAGTTCCCTCTGTGGATTTTATGCCTCATGTGGGGGTCCTGCCTGAAGGTGGGAACAGCCCGATCCCTTACAGGGAGAGAGCCTACGATATTCTGTTTAGCGGTACTTATTACAGCCCGGAGAGTAAATTTAAGCAGGCGGAAAACACGGTTCCAAAGGACAGTGATGCCCATAAGGTGTATGCCAGAGCTTTTGAACATATGAAAGAGGACAGCAGCCTGTCTATATGGGAGGGAATCTTGCTGACCTTGGATCAGCTGGGATGGGAGCTTGGGGAACATCAGCTTAAAACCTTGCTGTGGGGGGCTGAGGCTATGGATTGGGCTGTGCGCATGTATTACAGGGAGCGTGTAGTTGAGGTTCTTGCTAAGGCCGGGCTGGAGATCTGTCTGCTGGGAGAGGGATGGGAGAATCATCCGTCTGCCGGACTGCCCAATGTTCACCGGATCGCGGATCAGGTTCCGTACAGGGAGACATTGACTTATATGGCCAATGCCAGGATCAATCTGAATGTTATGCCGGGGTTTAAAGAGGGAACCCACGACAGGATCTTTAATACGCTGCTGCAGCGTTCGGTGCCGCTGACGGATTCCAGCGCCTGGATTGATGATCATTTTACAGACGGGGTGGATATTGCCTTGTACGATCTGAAGGATCTTGACAAGCTTCCGGCAATCGCAAGAAGACTTTTGGAAGATGAGGAACTTGCGGAGAGGATTATTGAAAACGGGTACAAAAAGGTTGCGGGAAAATTGACCTGGGACGCGTGCGCGGAGTGGATCTTGGAGGTTGTCCGGAAAAATGGCGGGAGGTAACTGATGAGGATTGTTTTATTCTATTCTGAAGTGGAGAGTTTTAACTATTTTTCAGATGTGTTGGTTGCCCAGCTACAGGCGCGGGGGCATGAAGCATTTATATTTGATCTGACAAATCCTGGTTCTGGGGGGGTTCATTCCCTTGATCATTTTATTCCTTTTATATCGAAAAAGGTGGATATGGTTATCTGTTTTGACGGATTAGGGATATTGGATGATGTGTATGTTGATATATGGAACGAGCATCAGGCTGCGGTAATGGATCTGATGATGGATCCGCCCATTCGTTTTCATCCGGTTTTTAGAAAGCATCCGCGGAATTATCATCTGTTCTGCTGTGACAGAGATCATATAGAGTATGTGAAAAAATACTTTTCTAAAGAGGTCTCTGATATTAGATTTATGCCCCATGCAGGCACGCTCCCGGCAAAGGACGCTGCGGTGATTCCTTATGCCAGAAGAACGTATGATATTTTGTTTAGCGGCACGTACTATCGTTATCAGGATGAGTTCATGAAATTGAAAACAATTTTTGCAGTAGAACCTAACACAAAACTGTTTTCTTTTTATGAACAGATGTTCCAAAATCTCATCGAAAACAGCTGTCTGACCATTGACCAGGCGTTCTGCTTGGCTTTGGATCAGTGTCAGTGGAACGTTTCGGATGATATGATAAAGCGGATGCTGACATTTGCGGAACCAGTGGACTGGGCGATTCGTATGTATTATCGGGAGCGTGTGATTACAGTTTTGGCGGAGGCTGGATTTCGGATCCATCTTTTGGGACGGGGATGGGAGAATTATCCCCTTAGTGATCGTCCCAATGTATATCATATTGATGAACGGGTTCCTTTTGCAAAGACGCTTCCCCTTATGGCGGATGCTAAACTATGCCTGAATGTTTTTCCCTGGTTTAAATCCGGCAGTCATGACCGTATTTTTAATACATTGTTACAACATTCTCTTCCTCTTACGGATCACAGCCATTGGGTTGCGGATCATTTTACAGATGGGGTAGATATTGCTCTGTATGATCTGGCACACCTGGAGCGGCTGCCAGGTATCGTGGAGCCGCTGCTGGCGGACAGCGCTCTTGCGGAGACTATGATCCAGAAGGGATATGAAAAGGTGAGCCGCAATTACACGTGGTCTAATTGTGTGGACCAGATATTGGAAGTTATCCATGATTAGAGTTGATTCTTGCCAAAGCTCAAAACCATACCCCAATCAGGACAATACCTATAGGTAGTAAAAAGTGTTAACCTATAGTTTCTTCAAAAACGTTTATATAGAATATACTATATAAATAAGGAGAAGGAACATAGTATGTACGAAGAGAGAAAAACCAAAGAGATACGGGAATTGTATAAGAGCATCGGCAGCCGGCTTTTAAGCAGGCGGAAGGAACTGCGCTATACTCAGGAGCAGATGGCGGAACTTCTTGGTGTGAGCACGGGGTTTTATGGGATGATGGAACGGGGTGAGAAAGCGCCCAGCATTGAAAAGCTGATCATCATTTATGAGAGGCTGGGGACGGATATCACCTATCTGCTGACCGGAGATCAGAAAGAAGGGTTTGGCGGAAGTTACATCGAACGCTGTCCGAAAGAAAAGCAGTATGATCTTGAACAATTAATGAAGTACGCTTATAATCTGGCAGGCGTTAGGGAAGTTAAAATCGAAAGTTAGTATATGATTGTGGCGATGGGCAGCAAAAAGCTATTCATCGCCTGTTTGCGTTGCGGCCAACGCAAAGGACGGAAAGAAGAGCCGGGGGGATAAGGATGAAAGAGACAGTGGCGATTTTGGATGATGATAAAGTATTTGTTGATCTATTTAAGAGGTTGTTGGAGCTGTGGGCGGAGAAGGAAAATCACGACTTTGCGATTGATGGGTTTTCCAGGCCGGAGGAACTTGTGTCCAGTGAAAAAACATACGATCTGGTATTTATGGATGTGGTTATGCCGGAAAGCAATGGGATTGAATTGTTTGAAAAGCTGAAAGAGTCGGGAAGATTGAAATCGGTGGTTTATGTGTCCGCCTACGATAAAAACGTGTTTGATATCTTTGGCAGCGGACCCATTGGTTATATAAGAAAAGCATTTGTAGAAAGTGATCTGAAAGAAGCGATGGAGCTGTATCGGAAGCATCTTTGGAAGATCAAGGTGTACATAATGGAAGGAAAGAAGGTACACTGTTTTTATCCGGAAGAGATCATGTATTTAAAGAGCAATAAGCACTATATTGAGTTTTATATGGGGGACGAAAAGCAATACCTGATTCGGGGGAAAATGGATGATATGGAAGAGGCTCTGAGAAATTACGGCTTTATCCGCATCCATGCCAGTTACCTGGTGAATTTAAAATATATAAGGTGTGTTGACAAAAATCGTATACTGCTGAATAATTGCTGCTGCTGCAGAGTCAGCATGAAATATAGAAAAGAAGTTTACCGAAGATTTTGCGGCGGAGAGTGAGCCTTATGTGGGGGGAAGCGTTTGTCAGCTTGTTGGAATCTGTTTTCTGGGTCTATTTTCAGACAAAATATCATGGCAAAAGAATAAAAGGATTGGCGGGAAAAGCGGGAGCGGCATGCGCGCTCCTGCTTCTGGCTTTGAATATATGGATTGCGGATTATTATACAAAGTATTCGTCTTATACGTTTTTGGTTGATTTGTTTACGCTGTTTTGGTATTCGGAATGGTTTTTGGCAGGGAAGAGAAGCAGAAAGGTGTTTAGTATTTTTATTTTTTATATAGGATTGTTCAGCTGTAATTTTATTTGCATGGCCGTATTTGCGGTGGTATTTTCTGTGCCTGTAAAAGCGCTGGTTGCGCCTGGCTCTTTATGGCGCGCCGCTTATGTGGTGACAACAAAGGTTCTTCTCTTTGCAGCAGGAATCCTTTTTTTGCGTAAACAAAAAGGGATCGTTGATGAAAGCGGAAATTCCGTTTTGTTTCTTTTGATTCCCGGTCTGACCATCGGCATTGCCAGTATGGTGATGAATTTATTTGCCCGGCACTACGACAGCGGCGGGGGGATTGGGACGATGGTGGCTTTACTTCTTCTTGCTGTGGGCCTGATGCTCGTCAGCCTTTATCTGCTGCGGCACATGTATCTGGAGAAAGCGCGTGCGCTGGAAAACAGGATGCTTCGCCGGCAGATGGAACTGCAGAAGAAAACTTATGATCAGATGCAGAGTTATCTGATGAAAAGCCGGAAGCTGCATCACGATATGAAGCATAAGCTGGTTGTTGCGGAACAGCTGCTCTGTCAGGGGCATGCGGATGAGGGGGAGAAGTATTTGAGGAAATATCTTGAGGAGCTGGAGGGAATCAGCGCCATCAGGGTTGGAGATCACGCGTGGGAGACCATGGTTTTGATGAAAAAGGAGGCGGCAAAGGCAAAAGAGATTGCGTTTTATGGAGATATCGAAAGCGGGGGATGGGAAAGGGTTGATGAAATGGATCTGTGTGTGCTGCTGGGGAATCTTCTGGATAACGCGCTGGAGGCGGAGGAGTGCCTGGAGGGACATCGGGAGGTTCGGATGACGATGC
>Ga0137308_102141_pt1 | contig 14692 bp, 11 predicted proteins | sample Inofrocosms_June_FD_97181 | JGI IMG/M metagenome (GOLD analysis project Ga0137308, IMG submission 97181) | Mouse cecal microbial communities from Vienna, Austria - N-Acetylneuraminic and N-Acetylglucosamine D2O microcosms_June | ecosystem: Host-associated > Mammals > Digestive system > Large...
GTCGGCAACCAGCACAGTCCGACAGTTATCGTTGCCGTCATCACAGGGCAGATCAAGCACAGGTATCTGCCCACCCACGTACTGCTGGAAGCTCCGGGCTTCGGCCTCCTGAAAAAGTCTATGGTCATGCTCGAGCAGCTCCGTACATTGGACAAAGGCCGATTGCATTTCCAGGTGGGGCGCATTGATGTGAACAAGATGAATGAAGTCAACATGGCACTTGGAATCAGTGTTGGGCTACACGAGAGTATACATATCAATTGAAAAGGAGCGAAAAATGTGAACAAAGCATACAAGTCGCTGAATGATCTTCCGGCGATGCTGACGGTGGCCCAGGTGGCCTCCGCCCTGAACATCTCCCGCACCAGCGCCTACGAGTTGGCCCACTGCAAAGACTTTCCCGCCATGCTCATCGGCAGCAGGATCCTCGTCCCCAAGGATCGGCTGGTGAGCTGGATCAACGACAAGCTCGCCTGCAACGAGCTGGCCAGCTAAGTTAAGGAGGGAAAACGACATGGCAAAACGTAGAGCCCGCGGAGAGGGCAGTCTCCGCAAACGCAGCGATGGCCGCTGGGAGGGCCGCTACACTGTTGGCCGCGATGAGGCGACCGGAAAGCTCCTCTATCGGAACGTTCTTGCAAAGACCCAGGCCGAGTGCAAAGCAAAACTCCGGGAGGCCATTCGGAACACGGCGCAGGAAGCGCCTGTCTCCAAGCACATCAAGTCCGCGCCCAAAGAGGTCGCAGCCCCGGTCCAGCGGTTCACCGTAGCGGAGTGGCTCCGAACGTGGTTCGAGCTGTACTCCAAGCCCAACCTTCGTGAGACCACCCAGGAACAGTATACCAACTTCCTGGAGAAGCACCTGATTCCCAGCATCGGTGACATTCCCCTGGAGAAGCTGACCAGCCTGCGGCTCCAGAAACTGTACCAGGACCTGCGGACCAGCGGCAGGGTGGTCCAGAATCAGAAAGCCGGTCCCGGCTTGAGTGCCAAGACCGTCCGGAATATTCATATGCTTCTCCACAGCGCCCCGGACCAGGCGGTGAAGGAGGACCTCATCAAGAAGAATCCCACCGACGGATGCAGCGCCCCCAAGCCGGAGAAGAAAGAGATGAAAGTCATCCAGCCCGAGCAGATCGGCAACTACCTCCAGGCAGCGGCAGAGCGGAACGTCCTCCCGATGTTCTACCTGGAATTGACCAGCGGTCTGAGAAGGGGGGAGCTACTGGCGCTCCTGTGGACAGACCTGGACATCGAAAAACACACCATCGCAGTGAACAAATCCGTGCGGTGCCGTCAGGGCGAGCTGAAGGTCAGTACGCCCAAGACCCGGCACTCCATCCGCACGGTGGTGATCCCGCAGCAGGCAGTGGAGCTGCTGATTCAGGAGCACGAGCGGCACCCGGACAATCCGTATATGTTCCCCTCACCGGTGACTGGGACCATGTATCATCCGGACACTGCCGGGCGCATCCATAGGAGGATTTTAGAAGATTGCGGCATGGAACACGTCAGATTCCACGACTTACGTCACACTTTTGCGACTTTGGCGTTGCAAAACGGCGTGGACATCAAGACGCTCTCCAGTATGCTGGGGCATTATTCCTCGGGCTTCACCCTTGACACCTACACCCACGTCACCGACAAGATGCAACAGGAGGCGGCGGAGAAGATGGGGAACTTCATGGAGATGACGTTTTAGCCGCGTGTGAAAAAATTTTTGCACACGCAAAAATATTTCTCCCAGAGAGCGTTTTTCGCGGCATTTTCGTCCGATAGGTCCGGCTCCGTTCGCCCGTTAATGGGTCACTAAATGGGTCAGTTAATGGGTCAAAAAAATCAACCACTCAGAAAAGTTGCAAAAACTCGCCGAAACCATGCGATTTCGGCGAGTTTTTGGTCCGAGTGACGGGATTTGAACCCACGGCCTCTTGGTCCCGAACCAAGCGCGCTACCAGCTGCGCTACACCCGGATAGCTTATTCATTATAAACTCCGCAGCTGGTCCTGTCAAGTAGGAAATCAAGAAAATGGGAAGATTTTTGAAAATGGGAAAGCTCCTCTCGCAGAACGAACGGCCTTTTAGAAAAAGGTCCGGGGATTTTGCCCCCGGACCTGCTCATCGCACCGCCCCCACGAACCGCAGGAAAGCGTCCCGTCCCGCAGGCATGCACTTAAAGACTCCGGCGTGGTCCAGGACCCGGGCAAAGACCAGCCCGATCTCCTGCCGGAGGATCTCCTCCATGTTCTCCGCCGTAAAGGAATGCTTCTCCCTCAACCGAGCGGCCCACTCCGCGTGTTTGACCAGCTCAGGGTCCGCCGCCGGGTCGCCGCCGGAGACCAGCACCTTTCCCAGCCGGGCCATCTCGCCTTTGAGCCGGGCGGGAAGCACCGCGAGGCCCATCACTTCGATCAAGCCGATGTTTTCCTTTTTGATGTGGTGGAGCTCCTGGTGGGGGTGGTAGACCCCCAGAGGATATTCCTCCGTGGTGATATTGTTTCTCAGCACCAAGTCCAGCTCATATTTCCCCTCCCGCATCCGGGCGATAGGGGTGATGGTGTTGTGGGGCTCGCCGTCCGTCTCAGCGAAGATGAAAGCGTCCTTGTCCGTATAGCTCCTCCAGGCGGTGAGGATCTTGTCCGCCAGCTCCACCAGCCGGCCGTCATCTTCGCTCCGCAGACGGAGGACGCTCATAGGCCATTTGACGATGCCCGCCTCCACATCGGAGAATCCGGCAAAGCTCACCAGCTGTTCCACCGGGGCCTTCTCCATGGCGAAAGTGTAGTGCCCGCCCTGGAAATGGTCGTGGCTGAGGATGGAGCCGCCCACGATGGGCAGGTCCGCATTAGAGCCCACGAAGTAGTGGGGGAACTGCTTGACGAAATCCAGAAGCTTCCGGAAAGTGCTCCGGTCGATCTTCATGGGCGTGTGGAGGCTGTTGAAAACGATGCAGTGCTCATTGTAGTACACATAAGGGGAGTACTGGAAGAACCAGTCCGCCCCGGCGATGGTCACGGGGATGATCCGGTGGTTCTCCCGGGCGGGATGGTTCATGCGGCCGGAGTAGCCCTCGTTCTCCCGGCAGAGCTGACACTTGGGATAGCCGCTCTGCGGGGCGCTCTTGGCGGCGGCGATGGCCTTGGGGTCCTTCTCCGGCTTGGAGAGGTTGATGGTGATGTCCAAGTCGCCGTATTCTGTCCGCGTCACCCATTTGACGTCTTTCGTAATGCGGTAGCGGCGGATATAGTCCGTGTCCTGACTGAAGGTGTAGTACCAGTCCGTAGCGGCCCTGGGGCTCTGGGCATAGCGCTCCTGGAAGCGGGCGATGACCTGACTGGGCCGGGGGGTGAGCACGCCCATGAGCTTGGTGTCCAGCAGGTCCCGGCTGGTGACATCCCCCTCGATGAGCCCCCGCTTGACAGAGAAGTCCACCAGACGGGAGAGGATGTCCTCCAAAGTCAGGTCCAAAGGCTGCTCCGGCTCGGCGAACTCCTGGAGGTCCAGGACCTGCAAAAGGCCGTTGACAGCCCAGACCCGGTCAGAGGATTCGATAAGCCCGGTCTTCACAGCGTAGTCGGCCAAAGCGGCCACATGGGCCGAGAGATAGGTGTCGATCATAACTGCTCCCTCCTCACGCCAGGCGCACGCCGCCCACAGGACGGATGGTCAGCACATGACAGGCCCCGTCGCCCAGATAGCGCTCCATCTCCACCTTGAAGGTGTCCAGCATATCCAGGGGCACGAAGGCCTGGATGGTCCCGGCGAAGCCGCCGCCGTGGACCCGGCAGGCTCCCCGACCGCCCAGGGACCGTTCACAGAGGCTCAGGGCCACCGCCACCTCCTGGTGGTGGGTGTACCCGGCGGGCACCACGTTTTGCAGCTGCCTCCAGCTGGAGAGGCCCGAGGCGGTGATGAGCTTCAAAAACGCGTCGAAGTCCCCCCGGCGCAGGGCCTCCACCTGGGCGGCCACATGGCGGTTGTCGTCGTAGATGTGCATGGCACGGAGCACGGCCCGGTCCCCGGCCTTCCGCCGCAGGACCGGGAGGGCGGCTAAGAACTCCTCCTCCGGCACCTCCCGCAATACGCTCTTGCCGAAGTGGGCGCAGATCTCCTTGAGCTCCCCGGGCACGGCGGCGTACTCGCCGGTGAGGTCGGCGTGGTCCGCGCCGCTGTCGATGATGCACAGGGCGTAGCCCGTGGCTGCGAAGTCGAAGTCCACCCGCTCCACAACAGGGTTGGCGTTGTCCTGGAAGTCGATGGTCACCATGCCGCCCACAGAGCACCCCATCTGGTCCAGCAGACCGCTGGGCTTGCCGAAGTAGACGTTCTCCGCGTACTGCCCCACCTGGGCCAGCTGTATGGCAGAGCAGCGCCCGCCAAAGAAGAGGTCGTTCATGATTTTACCGAAAAGGATCTCAAAGGCGGCGCTGGAGCTGAGCCCGCTCCCGCCCAGCACACTGCTCATGACATAGGCGCTGAATCCCGCCAGGTCCGCGCCCTGCCGCCGGAACCAGGCCGCAATGCCCCGAATGATGGCGGCGGAGGTGTTGCGCTCGCTCTCCCGGACGTCCAGGCTGTCCAGCTCCACCACCACCGGCGGATACCCCTCGCTCTGCACCCGGATGACGTTCTCCCCATTGAGGCTCACCGCCGCGATGGCGTCCAGATTGATACTCGCGGCCAGGACCCTGCCATGCTGGTGGTCGGTATGGTTGCCGCCGATCTCGGTGCGCCCCGGCGCGGAGAAGACCGCGGCTTTTTCCCAGGGGCCGAAGCTCTCCTCCAGCCCCGCCAGCAGGTGCTGGTAGCGGCTCTCCTGGGCCGGTACGGCCTTGGGACCGTACAGCGCCGCGATGGGCTCCCGAAGCCCTTCAAAATCGGTCAAAGTAAGTGTTGCCCCGCTCATAGCATCCTCCTAAATTTTCCAGGCCTCCCAAGCCCTATTTGCTTCTTATTATAGAGACCTCTCCCCATATTTCACATGGATTTTTCTTCCACTTAGAAGCATTTTTTCATCAGATTGCCTCTTAGGGCGGATAAACGCAGGCACCGGCGGAGTTCCAGCCAGTGCCTGCGCGTCTTATCCCAAGAGCAAAACGAAGTTTTGCGGACAAAAAGTTTTTTCTTTTCTGCTTCTCTTTTCTTTTGTACACAAAAGAAAAGAGAAGGGCCGCCTAATCCCTCCGCTCGTCCTCGTTGGCGTGGCACTCCCGGAAGCGGGCGGAGAAAGCGGGGGATTGGCCGTGGACATAGAGATGGGAGGTGTCGCCGAAGGCGGTGATGCGGAAGGAGGCGATGCCGGGGCGGCGCTCCTCGGTGACCACGGTGGTTACAGAGGACGGCGCGGCGCAGGTGCCGTGCCAGAGGACCATGGGGGAGGCGTTCAGCAGGTGGCTGAGGAGGACGCACTCCACGCCGAAGTGGCAGAAAAAGACCAGGGTGTCGCTGCTGGGCCGGAGGGCGCGGTAGAGATTGCCCTCCCGTTTGTAACCATGGTGCTCCAGGAGGGCGTCAAACTGGGTCGTGACCCAGTCGTACTGCTCCTTGACCCCGGCGGCGCGGAAAATCTCCGGCTCATGCCACCGGTCGGGAAGGTAAAAGCGGGGCTCTCCCGCCCAGTCCTGGGGGAGCCAGTCCCAGCAGACGCTCTCCTGCTCCGGCCTGTCGGGGCGGCGGATGGGGGCGCGGAACTCCCGAAGCCAGGGGCATTCCAGGGCCTCCCGCCCCACCCTTTGCAGGGTGGGGGCGGCGGTGTCCTTGGCACGGCCCAGGGGGGAGACGTAATAGGCGGCGGTCTCGACGGCGGCAAGGCGCTCCGCGAGGAATTCCGCCTCCTTGCGGCCCACCTCCGTCAGAGAGTCGATGGAATAGTCCGGGTCGCCGTGGCGGACGATGAGGAGTTTCACCTTACACCCCTCTCTCCGAGCGGGCCATGAGGTTGTAGAGCATCACGGCGGCCTGGGCACGGGTGGCGGTCCCGGCGGCGTCGAAGGTCTCCGACGTCACCAGCTTCATCCCCTGAGCCAGGGCGGCGTAGCCCATGAGGTCCTGGGGGATGCTGTCCTTGTCGGTGAAGGCGCAGGTGAAGATGCCGGGGAGCTTTGCCACACCGGCGCACCCGGCGGCATCCAGGAGCATCTTCACCGCCTCGCCCCGGGTGAGGACCTTGTCCTCTCTGCGCTGGTCCCTGGTGAGCAGGCCCAGGTCATAGGCCCGGCGGTAGAGCCAATCGACGTCATCTTCGCTGTTCCAGGCGTAGCCGCCGGCGCTGAGGATGAGGGCCACCAGGTCGATCTGGGTCAGCGCGCTGTCAGGACGGCAGGCCCCGCCGCTCCAGCCCACGCCGTACTGGGCCATGCGCTCCAGCTGGGACTTGGCCCAGTGGCCGTCCAGGTCGGAGTAGGTAATGCCGGCAGCGGCGGCACCGGTATCCTGGAGGACGATCTCCCCGGTCTTGGCGTCCACGCCGGAGGCGCGCTGGTCCTCCTCCAGGCCGTAGGCGAGCTTAAGGCCGTAGAAGTAGGCGTAGCCCATGTCCATCAGAGGCATGGCCTCCGGGACGTCTGGGTCCAGGGCCACGGGGATCTGGAGATAGCCCATGGGCAGATCGAAATGGTCAAACCAGGCGTCCAGGGCAGCGTCCTCGGAGAGGATGCCCCCGGCGCTGTCAAAGGTCACATCCTCCGTCCAGGAGCGGCTCAGGGCGCTGATGGAGCCGTCGGTAATGTCGATGGCCACCTGGAGGCTGTTTTCCGGGAAGAAGTACCCGTTCTCCTTCTGGGCGTAGCGGAAGCCGTGGGAGGAGCTCCAGCGCTCACCGTCCCAAGGCGTACTGGCGTAGAGGGCGGAGGAAGCGAATTCCTCTCCCCAGAGCCCGGTGAGGAACGCCTCACCGGTTTTGCGGGCCTCCTCCTCGGAGACGGAGGCTTTGCGGCCCTCCGTGTAGGGGGCGGAGGAGTAGACCTCCAGCAGGTCCCCGGTCTTGGCGTCGCAGGTGACGGTGCGCCGCCAGACGCTGTCCTTCTCCCCGCGGCGGGTGTAGTTCAGGCGGGCGGTGACATCGCCGCTCTCCTTCTCCAGGGAGTAGTTCGCGGAGGCCAGAGTGTAGCGGTCCAGGCCCAGGGCCTCCAGCTCCCGCAGGGCCTTGTCCAGCGCCTCCTTGGAGCGGACGCCCTCCAGCTTGGAGATGCCGGTGAGTTCCGCCTGGGTAAGTCCGCCTGCGGCGGTGTCCGTAGCGGCCTCGGGGGTGGATACAGCGGCGTTGAAGAGGGCTCCGCCGCTCTCGCCCTTGTCCCGGACCTCCTCGTAGAGCTTGGTCAGGTTCACAAGCTCTCCGGTCTGGGCGTCCACGCAGTACTCGTCGCCGCTCTCAGGCAGGTAGCGGAGGACGGCCTCCTTGCTCTCCGGGTCCAGGACGTACTCCAGCCGCAGGGCCAGGGTGTCCCGCAGGAGCGCCCCCGCATCCGCCTTGGAGGCGGCGGGCTTGGTGGAGGGCACGCCGCCGATGGTCTGCCCCTCCAGCACGTCCCGGCTGAAGCGGGTGACTACGCCGTCCGCAGCCCGGACGGTGACGGAAAAGCTCAGGGGGGAGGGCAGGCCGTTTAACAGAATCGTGCCCCCGAAGCGGTAGGTCTCGGTGGTCATACGACCGGTGTTCTGGTCGGAGAACCGGGCGGTCTCCAGAGCTCCCTCCAGCACCTTTTTCAGGAACTTCTCCGCAGAGGCCCTGGCCTGCTCCCGGCTCAGCTTGGGGAAGGCCGGGGGAAACTTCCAGTCCGTGCTGGAGACGGGCGCGGCGGGGTCCTCGCTGGAGAGGTAGTAGCGGATGACCTTCCCGTCCTCGGTGGCCTCCACCTCCAGGCGGCCGTCGCTGTCCCGGCCGGACCAGTTGAGGCTCCAGACCGGGGCGAGCCCGTTCTCCTGGAGCTCGCCGTAGAACTCGCCGTATGTGTCGCTGATGCCCAGGGTGCTCTTCACTTTGGCGGTCACCTTGGCGAGGCGCTCGTCTGTTGCAGGGGTGGGGGCGGTCTCGCTGATGGCCATGATGCCGTCCTCCGCCTCCGCCGTGGGGACCGGCTCGCTGGGAGCGGTGGACGCCACCTCCGCCGCCGCAGAGGCCGGGAGGATGCCCGCCGTCAGCAGAGCGGCGGACAGGAGCGCGCTGAGAAGCTTCTTCATTTTCATAGGGGTCCCTCCTTTTTGATCTTCCGGGGTCTACTTTCTATGACGCTTTTCCACGGAAAAAGTTCCGGACCGGAGGGAGATTTTTTTGATCCCGGCAATCCGGCACCTGACGCCCACATTTGGACAGCGGTTCCCCATTTTTCTGGTTGATTTTTCCTCACCCCTACAGTATGATAAAGAAAGCACATTTCTAAATATCAAAAAGCTGTGAGAGGAGGACCGAATTTGCGATTTACGAAAATGAACGGCGCGGGAAATGACTTTATCCTCATCAACAATATGGTGGAGGGCCTGGACCACAGCGTCTTTCCCGCTTTGGCCCGGACGCTGTGCCACCGCCGCCTGTCCATCGGCGCGGACGGCCTGATGGTGGTGGAGCGGCCCGGCGCGGGCGGCGACTACCGGATGCTCTTTTACAACGCCGACGGCTCCGCCGGGGAGATGTGCGGCAACGGGGCCCGCTGCATCTGCCGCTACGGCTTCGAGCACGGCCTCGCCGGGGAGGCGCAGACGGTGGAGACCCCCTCCGGCATCGTCACCGGGCGGCGGATCGACCGGACGAACTACCGCATCCGCCTCACGGACCCCAGCGTGGTCCGGCTCCACTGCCCTGTGGAGGCCCAGGGGCGGACCTGGGAGTGCGCCTACGTGGAGCTGGGGGTCCCGGGCCTGCCCCACGCGGCGGTGGCGTACCCCGGCCTCGCGGAGCGGTCCATGGAGGATCTGCGGGAGCTGGGGAAGGCCCTCCGCTGGCACAGCGCCTTCCCCAAGGGGGCCAACGTGAACTTCTACGACATCACCGGCCCCGACCGCCTCGTCGAGCTCACCTATGAGCGGGGGGTGGAGGACTTCACCTTCGCCTGCGGCACCGGCACCGGGGCCACCGTAACGGCCCTCACCCTCCTGGGGAAGGTCAGCGGGGAGGACGTGGCGGTCTCGGTGCCCGGAGGGCTCCTGCGCGTCACCGTGGAGCGGACGGGCGAGGCGGTGAAAGACCTCTGCCTCACCGGTCCCACCAATACGGTCTGCGAGGGCGAGGTGCTGGACGAGGCCGTAGCCGCCCTGCTCCACTGACCCCGTTCCATACGATCTAAGGAGGGAATGTATCATGAACGACCGCTTGAACAAAAAATCCGTTGCCCGAAACTACGCCTTTCTGGCCGTCATGCTGGGGGCCATGGCCCTGGGCTGTATCGCCGGACTGCTCTTCCCGGTGACGCGGGACGCCGAAGGGGCCGTGGTCCAGGCGGGGGCCACGGTGCTCAAGCCCCTGGGCACCGTCTTCATCAACCTCATGTTCTGTATCGTGGTGCCGATGGTCTTCGCGTCCATCTCCAGCGCCGTGGCCAACATGCGCAGCCGCGCCCGGGCCGGGAAGATCATGGGCATCACCATCGGCACCTTCGTGGTCACGGGGGCCATCGCGGCGGCGATCATGTACCTGCTCATGCGCCTCTTCCCGCCGGTCCTGGCCCCCTGGACGGACATCCCCGCCGGGGAGATGGGCGAGTACGCGTCATTGTCCCAGCTGCTGGTGAACTTCTTCACCGCCGAGGACTTCGTGGGGCTCCTCAGCCGCCGGGCCATGCTGCCGCTGATCGTGTTCTCCATCCTCTTCGGCTTCGGCGTGAACCTCAACGGCGGCAGGGAAACTCCGGTGGGCCGGTTTTTGGAGGACCTCTCCGCCGTGATGCTCCGGGTGGTGAAGATCGTGACGTACTACGCGCCTATCGCCTTTTTCGGCTTCTTCGCGGACCTGGTGGCCACCTACGGCTCCCAGATCACCGTCAACTACGGCCGGGCCATGCTGGTCTACTACCCCCTGTGCGCGGTGTACGTGTTCACGGCCTTCCCCCTCTTCGCCTGGTTCGGCGGCGGACACCGCGGGCCGGCGGTGATGTTCCGCCACATCCTCAAGCCCGCGGTGGTGAGCCTGGGCACCTGCTCCTCCGTGGCCACCATCCCCACCAACATGGAGGAGGCGGCGGATACCGGCATCTCCAAGGATGTCTCCGACATGGTGCTCCCCCTGGGGGCCACCATGCACATGGACGGGTCCTGCTTCTCCTGCGTGCTGAAGATCGCGTTTGTCATGGGGGTCTTCGGCGTGCCCCTTGAGGGCGTGGGGATGCTCCTGAAGGTGGTGCTGGTGGCGGTGCTCTCCAGCGTGGGCATGAGCGGCGTCCCCGGCGGCGGGTACATCGGCGAATATATCATCTGCTCCATCTTCTTCCCCAATCAGATGGAGCTGGCCTTCCCGATCCTGGTCACCATCGGCAATCTGGTGGACCCCCCGGCCACGATGATCAACTCCGCGGGGGATTACGTGGTCTCCTTCATCGTCTCCCGGTTCGTGGACGGGAAGGACTGGTTGCAAAAGGCGTTGGCGAAGCAGGCTATCGAGCGGAAGTAATAATAAGGCGAGGCAGAGGAGATTTCCCTCCAGACCGGCGACACAGAGGCGGAATAAAAAAGAGAGCCGCACGGAAAAACCCGTGCGGCTCTCTCTAGGCCCAAATCAGTGCAGATGCATCGGCGTCTTGGGGGAATTCTGCTTTCTCGCGTTGGTCTTGCCCTCGGTACGGATCTCGCCCGCGGCGATGAGCGCCCGCTTGGTCAGGGCCGGACCCACCAGCTCGTACACCAGCACGGAGAACAGCACCACATTGCGCACGATCTCCCCGTCGCTGAGCTGCTGGGCGGTCAGCGCCATGCCCAGCGCCACCCCCGCCTGGGGCAGCAGGGTGATTCCCAAGTATTTGGTGATCTTCTCACTGCACCCGGTCATGGCGCAGCTCCCGAACGCGCCCAGGTACTTGCCCAGGGACCGGAAGATGATATATACCACGCCGATGAGCAGTACCAGCGGATTAGACAGGATGCGCAGGTTCAGCTCCGCGCCGGACAGCACGAAAAACAGCACGAACAGCGGTGCGGTCCAGCTGTCCACACGGCCCATGAGCTCCTCGGAGAAGTCGCAGATGTTGCAGAACACGGTGCCCGTCATCATGCACACCAGCAGAAGGCTGAAGCCGCAGTGGATGCCGCCGATCTCAAACTCCACCATGGAGAAGCCCACCGTCAGCAGGACGAAGGCGATGGAGAGGGTCAGACGCTTGCTGCGGGAGAAGAAGTACTTCTCCAGCCGGTAGAGCACCCATCCGGCCACAGCGCCCAGGACCAGGGACAGCACGATCTCGACCACCGGCTCCACCAGCACGGTCACAAGGCTGATACTGCCGCTCTCCAGGGCCGTGGCCACGCCGAAGGAGGCGGAGAAGAGCACCAGGCCCACCGCGTCGTCGATGGCCACCACCAGCAGCAGCAGCTTTGTCAGCGGGCCGTCCGCCTTGTACTGCCGCACCACCATCAGCGTAGCCGCCGGGGCCGTAGCCGCGGCGATGGCGCCCAGGGTGATGGCGGAGGACACGGAGATCAGCGTGGGATTGATGAAGTGGAGACCCACCAGGGCGATATCCACCAGCACCGTGGTGGCCACGGCCTGGAGGATGCCCACGGTGATGGCCTGCCTGCCCATATGCTTGAGCTGGTCCAGGCGGAACTCATTGCCGATGGTGAAGGCGATGAAGCCCAGGGCCACCTGGCTCATGATATCCAGGGAGGCCACCGCTTCCGCCGTGCCAAAGCCCAGGCCCCCCAGGCCCAGCGCACCGATGCAGTAGGGTCCCAGGAGCAGGCCCGCCACCAGATAGGCGGTGACCGCGGGCAGGTTCAGCTTTTTGGCCAGACGGCTCATCAGCAGGCCGCCGATCAGAGAGGCCGACAGTTGGATCAGAACTTGAGACATCAGAAAAGCACCTCGATTCATGGGATTCAGGATAGGTCTGCGGGAGCGCCCGCAATTTCATACTGAAAAACTATAGCACGCTCCGCCCCAAACCGCAAGGAGGTTTTCCTGAAATCTTAGACAAAAAGCGCGCAAAAGAAAGCCCCGGCAGCCGTCATGCTGCCGGGGCTGACTGTTGGACGAATGAGTGCTGGGCTCTGCACTGCACCCACCAGGGGCCTTGCCCCTGGACCCCACCACCTTTGAAAAGGTGGACGAAACTTTTATCCTGCGCTTCGCGCCTTATCCTGAAATGCCTGCCTTATGCCCGCGCCTGTCCGTCTACATGGATCACCTGCCCGGTGATATAGGACGCGGCGGGGCTCGCCAGGTACAGGAACGCGTTGGCGATATCCTCCGGCTCGCCGATGCGGCGGAGGGGGATCTGGCCGATCAGGGGCTCGATGACCTCCTTGGGCACGGCCTGCATCATATCGGTGTTGGTGATGCCGGGGGCCACCGCGTTGACCCGGATGCCCTTGGGGCCCAGCTCCCGGGCCAGGGAGAGGGTCATGCCGTTGACGGCGAACTTGCTGGTGGGGTAGGCCACGCCGGAGGGCTGGCCGTACTTGCTGACCATACTGCTGGTGTTGATGATACAGCCGTCCCCCTGAGCGGCCATGATGTCGTAGACCGCCCGGATGCAGTAGAACACCGCGTCCACGTTCAGGGCCATGACCTTGTGGAAGAGCTCCGGGGTGTAGCTGGCCAGGGGCTCGGAGGAGCTCATTCCGGCGTTGTTGACCAGGATGTCGATGCGCCCGTGGCGCTCTGCCACGCACTGGAAAGCGGAGCGGATGGACTCGTAGTCCTGGAGGTCCGGGGCAATGCCCTCCACGGACCAGTCGGGGTGGGCGGCCTTGATTTCAGCCGCGGCCTTGTCCGCCGTCTCCTGCCGGGAGCCGCACAGGACCACGGCGGCATGGTTTTCCAGGTACTTTTCAACGATGGCGCGGCCGATGCCGCGGGTGCCGCCGGTGACGACGGCGATCTTGCCTTTCAGCATTGTGTATACGCTCTCCTTTTTTGTTGCGTTGGGAAACCGGGGCTCAGCCCTTCCGCGCCCACAGGATGGCGCGGCTGGTATCCTCGCCGATGGGGCGGCGGTCATAGTCCCCCCACTCCCCCTCCAGGGTCAGACCCGCCCGGCCCAGCCAGGTGTGGAGCAGGTCCAGGGTGGCGAAGTGCTTGTAAGAGGGGATGTCCTGGACCGCCACCCGCCCGTCGGGCAGGTCCAGCTCCAGGCGGCGGGTGAAGCGGAGGATGCGGGTCCGCTGGTCGTAGCTGCTGTCCAGCAGGGTCATCCGGCCCCCCTGTCCGCTGCTGTCCATGCCCTCCCAGATGACCCGGGGGCCGCTGTCCGCGAAGCGCCGCTCCGGGTGGAGGGTGTAGTCGTAGTCGATGAACACATGTCCTCCGGGACGGAGGGCGGCGGCGGCCTTGTCGATGAGGAGCCGCTGGGCGGCGGGATAGCTCATGGTGTCGGAGACGATGTTGAACAGCAGGTTCGCCGCCAGCAGGACCACGTCGAACCCGCCGCCCCAGATGTCCCGGACGGCGTCCGCCTGGCGGACCTTAAAGCCTCCGGTGTCCCCGGCCCGGAGGGGGATGCGCTCCAGCATGGCGGGGTCGAAGTCGAAGCCCTCCGCGGTGTGTCCCGCCCGGGCCAGGGGCACCAGGAACCGTCCGCTGCCGCAGGCCACGTCCAGCACCCGCCGGGGCCGCAGGCCGATGAGGTAGAGGGCGAAGTCCACGTCCTCGGCGCCCGTCTCGTCCCGGTCGTACATCTCGGCGGCCCACTTGGAAAATAGTTGGTCTTCGTTATACAAGGTGTTCTCCTTTCACGGGGCGGCGCCCCGGCGGAGAGAAGGACTTATTTGCAGAGCGCGGCGGTGTCCATGGCGATCATGAGCTCCTCGTTGGTGGGGATGACGAAGATCTTCACCTTGGAACCGGCGGCGGAGACGTCGGTCTCCTTGCCGCGGACCTTGTTCTTCTCCGTGTCCATCTTCACACCCATGTACTCCAGGCCCTGGCAGATCTGCTCACGCAGCTCCATGGAGTTCTCGCCGATGCCGGCGGTGAAGACGATGGCGTCCACGCCGCCCATGGCGCTGGCGTAGGCGCCGATGAACTTGCGGACCTCGTAGATGAACTTGTCCAGGGCAAGCTGGGCGCGCTCGTTGCCCTTGGCGGCGGCGTCGTCCAGGTCGCGGAAGTCGGAGCTCACGCCGGAGATGCCCAGCACACCGCTCTTCTTGTTGAGGATGCCCAGCATCTCCTTGATGTCATAGCCGTAGCGGCCCATGAGGTACTCCAGGATGGTGGCGTCCACATCGCCGGAACGGGTGCCCATGGGGAAGCCGGCGAGGGGCCCGAGGCCCATGGAGGTGTCCATGCACTTGCCGTCCACCACGGCGGAGAGGCTGGAGCCGTTGCCCAGGTGGCAGCAGATGACCCTGCTGTGCTCGGGATTGCCCAGCATGTCGATGGCGCGGGCGGAGACGTAGCGGTGGCTGGTGCCGTGGAAGCCGTAGCGGCGGACGTCGTCCTTCTCGTAGTACTCGTAGGGGATGGCGTAGATGTACGCCTTGGGGGGCATGGTCATGTGGAAAGCGGTGTCGAACACGGCCACCTGGGGCGTCTTAGGCATGATCTTCT
>Ga0137308_102143_pt1 | contig 14679 bp, 14 predicted proteins | sample Inofrocosms_June_FD_97181 | JGI IMG/M metagenome (GOLD analysis project Ga0137308, IMG submission 97181) | Mouse cecal microbial communities from Vienna, Austria - N-Acetylneuraminic and N-Acetylglucosamine D2O microcosms_June | ecosystem: Host-associated > Mammals > Digestive system > Large...
TTCAGGATAACAGCCAGCTCATACTGCAAATGATTTGGTCCTTCGAAGGGGTCCGTATCATAAAAACCGGATATCTTGCCCTTGCGCTGCAGGACTGTATTTTTATGCAGGAACATCTGGTGTGCGACCTGCGATGTGGAGACATTATTAGCCAGCAGCTGGAAAAATGTTTCTCCCAGCTGGCTGTTGTTGATTCTGTCGTACTCCTCCACGGAACCTAGCAGTTCTGTCACAACCTCCGCGGCTTTTTTGCGTTTGATACTGCTCTGCAGCAGGTCAAAGACTCTGACGTCGTCATAGAAAACATAGGGTAGCGGAGAGTGGTAAAAGAGCTGCCGTGAAATACGGATCGCCTGCTGTGCCTCCTGGTAGCAGGCGGTAATTTTTTCTGGCCCGTTGCAGCTGGAGCTGACACCCACCAGGCTCTCCGTGTTTTCCGGCAGCAGCAGTGAGGAGATCCATTTGCCCATATATGCCATATCCTTCGGCTTTTTTCCTGCGGAAAGCAGGACAAGCTCGGAGGGCTCGTCCATAACAATTGGAATACTGCTGGGGAAGACGTGTTCAATCTGGACCTCCAGATTTTGCAGCAGCTGGCGGATTGATTTCCGATGGTTTCCGGACTCGCTCTGGTTCAGGGAGACCACCAGTACCCGGTCCACGCCGGCCATCTGAAATCCCAGCGCCTCGCCCTGGGAGAGAATCTGCATACGGTCCCCCAGATTGCCCAGAAGCAAGTCGTAGAGATATTCGCAGCGCAGCCGTTTTCGGTACTTATCCTGCCGCTCGCTGTTGAGAAGAATGATGCACAGCGCCCGGCAGGTTTGTTTGATGTAAAAGTTCATCAGGTCAGGGGGCGGGTAGTCCAGATTTTCGATAATCAGTACGCCGTAATATGTATTGCTGCTGTGTACCGGCTGTACGAGATACCGTTTTCCATCGACCATCAGCGGTACGGGAGTCTTGGGACTGTCCGTCAGATTGGAGAAACGGCTACGGCTCTGGCAGAAAATTTCTTTCAGCAGCGAGCTGTTCTCCTTATCCCATGAGCTGTAGACACACTTCTGGTTGTGGTTGAAGAAGGCCAGGCGGGCGCCGATCATGGTCCCCAGCATATCCAGAAGGGAGGAGTAGTCCTCCTCTATGTTCATCATCTGGGTATTAAACGCCTCATAAACACGGATAATTCCCTCTAGGGTTTGGACCTTGTGGGCAAGCAGTTTGTCTATGATAGCCGTAAGAACCTCGTAGTAGGAGGCGTGAATGGGCATCTTAATCAGGGGGAAATTCAGCTCGTTGCAGACCTCAATCAGCCGTCCGCTGATCTGTGGCATCACAGCTCCGACGTTGAACAGCGCCAGGGCACTGACCCGACAGTCATTCAGACGGCGGATCAGGGAAACTTGTGTGTCGGTATCCTCCGCCACAGCGTAGAGGCTGGAAACGATAAAAACGCCCGCCGTGAGAAATTTGACAGAAATCGGGTCCTCATTGATGATCTCCTGAACGGTGACGCTTTTAATTTCCCTGCTAAGCCCGCCCGCTCCAGCCACAACGGTTCCCAGAGTCAAAGGCGGAAGAGTCAACGCTTGTTGGACAGTCAGGGACATAGGCGAATCTCTCCTTCCTTATATTTTGGCAGTGTATGTAAACATTGAATTCCACAGATTATATGCACATGCACATATGCAATGCGATTATAATATAGAAAACAGGAAAAATCCAGTGTCATTTTGTTACATTATGCACAACGCAAGGAGGGCGAACAGTTTGTTGAAGCAGTGTATGGAGCTATTTGAGCTTCTCGACCGTGCAGACGCCACAGGCGGCGCGGTAGCAGAGCTGATGGAGCGGCACGGTGCGGCGGAGGTCAGCGTACGGCATGTGCGGGGAGAAAAGGGGGAAACGGATTTCATTCGCTTCTGCATCCCTGGAGAGCGGGGCAGGTCTGCGGGAGGTACCGCCCCCACCATCGGCATTGTGGGCCGGTTGGGCGGTTTGGGTGCGCGTCCAGCGGTCAAAGGCTTTGTCTCCGATGGAGACGGCGCTCTCTGCGCTTTATCTGCCGGGCTGAAGCTGGCAGAGATGCGCGGGCATGGGGACCGGCTTCAGGGAGACGTGGTGGTATGTACCCATATCTGTCCCAACGCCCCGGTGGTTCCCCACGAGCCGGTGCTTCTGATGGGCTCGCCGGTGGAGGACGGGGAGATGTGCCGGTTGGAAACGGAAGTTCCGGTGGATGCGATTCTTTCTGTAGACACGACAAAAGGCAACCGGATTTTCTGCCGCCGGGGATTTGCTATTACACCAACTGTAAAGGAAGGCTATATCCTGCGTGTCAGCGAGAGCCTGCTGGATATCATGTCCAGAGTAACGGGACAGCTGCCTCAGGCGCTGCCCATCACAACCCAGGACATCACACCCTACGGCAATGGCATCTATCACCTCAATAGCATCATGCAGCCCTCCTGCCGGGTGGACGCGCCGGTGGTGGGCGTAGCCATTACCACAGAAACGGCAGTGGCCGGATGCGCTACCGGAGCCACCCAGATTATGGACGTGGGAGCGGCGGCACGGTTCCTGGTGGAGACAGCCAAGGACTTTACGGCAGGTGCCTGCCAGTTCTTCGACGCAGAGGAATTTGGACGGCTCAAGGAGCTTTACGGAGACCGGAGCGGCCTTTACAGGGGGAAACCATGAAAGGAAAGAAAGTGCGTGTTGCGCTGGCACAATTCGAAGCTGTGTTGGGGGATGTGGCGCAGAACCTCCAAAACGGCATCTCCCTGGTTGAACAGGCTGCCGCCGGGAATGCGGACGTCATTGTTTTTCCAGAGCTGTGCTTCACCGGCTATCAGCTGCAGCTGCTGGGAAAACAGGTCCACAGTCTCAGCGATGCGTGGAACGCCGAAATCGAGCGCACGCTGAAAAAAGCCGCCCAAACCGCCAATTTGAATATCATCACCGGTCTTTGCGAAAAGATAGGCAGTACATATTACAACACGGCCTGCCTGTATAACCGGCAGGGGGAGCGGGCCGGCTGTCACAGAAAGAATTTTGCCTTCGGCGCGGAACGGGACTTTTTCTCTGACGGACAGGAGCTGCGGACCTTTGATACGGACTTTGGACGCATCGGCATTCTTATCTGTTATGACATCGGCTTTCCGGAGACGGCCCGCAGGCTGAGTCTGGCCGGCGCGGAAATCCTTTTCTTTCCCTCCGCCTGGCGCGTTGAGGATGAGCGCGCCTGGGAGCTGAATGTGGCTTCGCGGGCGTTGGAAAATCAGGTATACACGGTAGCGGTCAACCACGCGGGCATGTTTGGCGGCCTGCACCTGTTCGGCAGAAGCTGCGCCTGCGGTCCTGACGGAAATGTGCTGGTGCAGCTGGGATACGACAGACAGGAGCTGCAGTTCTGCGATTTGGACCTGAGCGTCCTGAAACCCCTGCACCGCAGTCCGGGGTACCGCTTTGACCTGGCAGGCAAGGGCGCTTTTTAGTTCCGGCAATCCGGCCCCCAATGGATGCCGGTTATATACCCATATCAGACAGAAATTAAAGGAGGACACAGCATTATGGCGACCATGAAATTAACCACACAGCAGCAGGTTGAGGATTTTGTCCGCGGTTGTACCTTTTTTGCCACCGGCGGCGGCGGCCTTCCGGCAAACGGCAGAAAATCCCTGATGGACGAGCTGGACGCGGGCCGGGAGATCGGCTGGGTGGACGTTGCGGATATTCCGGACAGCTCTGTCAGCGTCTGCCCGTTCCTGATGGGCTCCATCGCTCCCCATGATGAGGCGACTGTCAAGGAGATGGCCTCCTATGAGATGACTCCGGAAACCAGCGTGAACCTGGAGGGCGACCGCATGGCAAAGGCTATTCTGGCCCTGCAGGAGTACACGGGGAAGAAGTTTGACGTGGTGGTGCCGATTGAGCTGGCCGGAGCCAATACCGCCGCCGCCATGGCTGCCGCCGCTAAGCTGGGCATGGTCACTGTGGACGGCGACTACACAGGCCGCGCCATCCCGGAGATCGTGCAGATTACCTACAACTATAACGGTCACTGCCTGACCCCCGTGGCCTCCATTGACGAGTGGGGCAACGAGTGCATCATCAAGAAGGCCATTAATCCCCGCACCGTGGAGCATCTGGGCAAGCTGATCAGCGTGGCTGGCTACGGCCTGGCCGGACAGGCCGGCATGGCGCTGGACGGCAAGACCACCCGGAAGACCGTTATTCCCGGCACCCTCAGCGAGTGTTATGCTGCCGGCAAGCTGCTGCGGGAGGCCAGAGAGGCCGGCAAGGACTTTGTCAAAGAGCTCCTGGATGCGTTCGGCGGCTACGAGCTGGGCCGCGGCGTCATCACCGCCAAGGAGGACAGCGACGAGGGCGGCTACTATTGGGGTACCGTTACCGTGGACTGCGGCGGCGATGAGCTGAAATACTGGTTCAAAAATGAGAACCACGTGGTCTGGAAAAACGGAGAGCCATACGTCACCAGTCCCGATATCATCGCCGCCATTGACCTGGAGACCGGCGAACCCGTACCCAACCCGCTCTCCCACACAGGACAGAAAATTGCCCTGGTAGCCCTGCCCTGCAAGCCGCAGCAGGAGAACGCCGAGCTGCTGATGCCCAGATACTTCGGTTTTGACATCGACCATGTGCCCGTACGGGAAGTGATGAGCAAATAAATCTTTACCTGGTTTCTTCCGGTTGCGGGTAAAGATTTACAGGATGTTGTAAAGAATAAGGAGGAAAGACAATGAAAAAGGGAATGAGTTTTCTGCTTGCCGTGCTGATGATCCTCAGCCTGACCGGCTGCGGCGGAACGCCGGCCAACTCTGGCGGCAGCGGCGGAAATGCCTCTGCGCCGTCCGCCGGAAATACCAGCGGGGCCATTGAGGCAGGAGCCACCGTGCTGCGCACCACCGAGGACTGGCCCACCTATTATGATCCCGCAGTAGGCTCCAGCTTCTCCTGCTCTACTGCACAGGCGAATATCTATGATCCCCTTATATTTCCCCAGACAGACGGTTCTGTGCGGCCCCACCTGGCCACTGAGTGGACCATCTCCGATGATGCCCTGACCTACACCTTTACGATCCGCGATGATGTGAAGTTCCACAGCGGCAATCTCATGAAGGCCAGCGACGTAGCCTACAGCATGAACCGTATGCTGGAAATCGGCGAGGGCTATGCCTATCTGTATACCGACTTGATTGAGGACTGCTATGCAGAGGACGACACCCATGTGGTCTTCAAGCTGAACAAGCCCTTCGGCCCCTTCCTGTACGCCCTGGTCCGCTGCATGATTGTAGAGCAGGCTCTGGTGGAGGAGCACTATGACCTGAGCGACAGCGCCTACGGCGACAAGGGTGATTATGGCAAGACCTGGCTGCTGACCAACGACGCCGGTTCCGGGGCCTACAAGACTGTGGAATTCAAGCTGGACGAGTATCTGCTGGCGGAGCGGTTTGAGGATTACTTCCTGGGTTGGGAAGAGGGCGCACCGCAGTATTTCCGGATTTCTGGCATGACGGACCCTGTGGCTGTACGCACCGCCATGTCCAACAGGGAGCTGGAGATCACCGACGAGTTGCAGCCTCTGGAGAACTACAATACCATGGACGCCATGGACGGCGTGGACCTGTCCGCAGTCTGCGGCGGCAACACCTTCAATATGATGCTGAACACCAAGGCAGAATTTACCGACGATGTGCATTTGAGAAAGGCCATTGCCTACTGCTTCGACTACGAGGTGCTGCGCACCCAGATTTATCCCGGCGCACTGCCCAGCCAGGGGCCTGTGGCCATTGTGCTGCCCGGTTTTGACGACTCCATCCCCACCTATACCCGCGATGTGGAGAAGGCCAAGGAGGAGCTGGCCCAGTCCCAATATGCGGGGCAGAGCATCACCCTGAGCCTGAGCTGGTGTGCCGAGGTGCCTGAGCAGGAGAAAATCTCCTTGCTGCTCCAGTCCAACCTGGCTGAGCTGGGCATCAATCTGGAGATCACAAAAAAGCCCTTCGGCTCCATGATTACCGACGCCCAAAGTCCGGAGACAACGCCGCAGATCTCCTTCGTCAACTTCAATTCCCCCTATTTTGAGGCCGGCGGAATGCTGCGCACCCGCTATCACTCCGCCTCCTGCGGCTCCTGGGAGCAGATGGAGTGGCTTCAGGACGAAAAGCTGGACGAGATGATCGAGGAGGCCCTGGCCACCGTGGACGATGCGGAACGCTTTGCTAAATATTCTGAGATTCAGTGGTATATCTACGACCTTTGTCCCACCATCTGGGGCTTCAACTGGCTGGAAAAACGAGCGGTTCAGTCCGGCTATGTGGATTGGAACTCCTTGAACGCCACCCAGAACGGCACGGATTACTTCATGCCGATGGGCTTTGCCATTTGGTGCCATGACATCAAGATCACCCAGTAACGGGAGGAACTGCCTGTAACGGCGGGCAGGGGGGGGCTGGACATTATAACCGTATGGCAGCCGCCCCCTGCCGCAATCATCTATGTATGCTTTGAACGGAGGAGGACATGGAGTAGATGGCATTCAAACTATTGAAAAAAATCGGCGTCTATATATTTGTTTTAATTGGACTTTCTATTCTGGTATTTCTGATTGCCCGCGTGATTCCCGGCGACCCTGCGCGTCAGGCTCTGGGTCCCCACGCATCTGAGGAGACCGTGCAGGCGCTGCGGGAGCGGATGAATCTGGACAAGCCGCTGCCGCTGCAGTACGTGCTGTGGCTGAAGGACGCGGTGCAGCTGGATTTGGGTGAATCCCTGCTGACCCGCCGGTCCGTCGTTGCAGACATCCGGCAATATCTCCCCGCCACGCTGGAGATTGTGCTGCTCTCATCCCTGTGTATGGTGGCCGGAGGCATTCTGTTGGGAGTCTTGTCCGCAAAATACACGGGGAAGTGGCTGGACGGCATCATCCGCGTCCTCTCCTATCTGGGGATTGTATCTCCGGCTTTTGTCTGGGGCGTGCTGTTCATGCTGCTGTTCGGCTATCTGATTCCCATACTGCCCACCACGGGGCGTATTGACCAATCGGTGGCGGCGCCTGCGGCAATCACCGGCATGTACACGCTGGACTTCCTGCTGGCGGGAAATGTCGCCGGTTGGTGGGATGCGTTCCGGCATCTGATTCTGCCGGGCATTGCGCTGATGCTGGGCGGCATGGCCCAGGCAGCCCGGCTGACCCGCGGCAACATGGTGGAAAATTCCATGAAAGACTATATCCTGGCGGAGCGGGCCTACGGTGTTCCGGAGAACCGCATTCTGCGGAAATATCTGCTCAAGCCGTCTCTGATTCCCACAATAACAGTGATGGCGATGGATATTTCCTCCATTTTTGGCAACGCATTTCTGGTGGAGAACCTGTTCAATTACCCTGGGCTCTCCCGTTATGGGCTCAGCGCCATGCTGAACAAGGACATCAACGCCATTTCCGGCGTAGTGATGGTGCTGGGCATCACCTTCATTATCTTGAACATTTTAAGCGATCTGATCGTTGCATGGCTGGACCCGCGCGTTCGTTTGATGGGAGGCAGTGAAGATTGAAAAACGAAAAGAACACAATCAAGTCCCCGCAGAGTGCGGCAAGGACCGGCGCGCCGAAGCGCGACTATTGGGACGAGGCCAAAAAGCTGTGGTACAAATTCTCGCTGAACAGGATGTCGGTGGTGGGCCTGTGCATAATCATCGTCATTTTAATCCTCGCCATCTTTCAGCCGGTCATCGCGCCATACCCGGACCATATTGGCGCGGTAGTGGACTTTGAAAACGCCAGCAAGGCCCCCTGCGCGGACTACTGGATGGGCACGGACACCGTGGGCCGCGACATCATGAGCCGCATTTTCTACGCCTTCCGCAGCGCCTTTACCATGGGCCTGGGCGTTCTGGCCGCCACGGTGCCTATTGGCAGCATCCTGGGGCTGGTTGCGGGCTATTGGAGGGGCAAGTGGTTCTCCACACTGATCATGCGGGTCACGGACGTATTCCTGGCGCTGCCGCCGATCATTCTGGCGTTGTGCGTATGCGCGGTGCTGCGGCCCACGCTGCTCAACTCGCTGCTGGCAATGTGCTTTGCCTGGTGGCCCTGGTATACCCGCCTGACCTACAGCATGGCGACCTCTCTGCGCAACGAGATGTATATCAAGTCCGCAGAGCTGCTGGGCGCATCCAAGGCCCACATTCTTTTCCGGGAGATTCTGCCCAACTGCACCGGTTCCATCCTGACTAAAGCCACGCTGGACATGGGCTGGGTTATTCTCAACGGCGCAACGCTGAGCTTTGTCGGTCTTGGCGAGCAGCCCCCTGCGCCGGCTCTGGGTACCATGGTTTCCGACGGCGCGAAATATCTGCCCACCCAGTGGTGGATTTCGATTTTTCCGGCCCTGGCAATTATGCTGATTGTGCTGGGCTTCAATTTGATGGGCGACGGTGTGAAAGATATGCTATCTGGCAAGGAGTGATGACATTGAGCGATACCAACAGAGCGGTTGATATCCGCAATTTATTTGTGGAATACAAGACATACGCAGGTATGGTCAAGGTCCTCAACGGCGTGAATTTCAACGTGGACGCCGGTGAGAAGGTGGCCATTGTCGGGGAGACCGGCTGCGGGAAGACCACCACAGTCAAATCCATTCTCCGGATTCTCTCCAGCAACAGCCGGATTCCCAAGGGAGAAATTTTTTTCAGGGGAAAGGATGTGCTGAAGATGAAGGACGGGGAGGTCAAGCAGCTGCGCGGCGCCGGCCTGTCCATGATCTTTCAGGACCCCACCATGTCCCTGAATCCCGTGTTTACCATTGGGGAGCAGATGTTTGAGGCCATCCGCAACTCCGGGCAGGAGGGCTGTACCCGCAAGGATGTGCAGCAGGAGCTGGCGGTGAAGGCGCTGAAGGAGACGTCCATGCCGGACCCGGAGCGGATTCTGCTCAGCTATCCCTTCCAGCTCAGCGGCGGTATGCGCCAGCGGGTGTGTATCGCCATGTCCTTGGCAACCCCCCGCGACGTGGTCATTGCGGACGAGCCTACCACCAATCTGGACGTGACCATACAGGACCAGGTGCTGAAGATATTAAAGGACCGGGTAGAGAGCAAGAATTCCTCCCTGATTCTCATTACCCACTCCCTAGGCGTGGCGCGGGAGACCAGCGACAGAATCTACGTCATGTACGCCGGCAACATGGTAGAAACCGCACCCACAGCGGAACTGTTCAAGCGGCAGCTCCATCCCTACACCCAGGCCTTGATGCGCTGCATTCCGCGGCTGTCCGGCGGCGGCGTGGCGGAGGGGATTCCCGGACGTATTCCCAACTATCTCGACCCGCCCAAGGGATGCCGGTTTGCTCCGCGCTGTCCCCGCGCCGTCAAGCGGTGTCATGAGGAGAAGCCGGAATTTTACGATGCGGGCAGCGGGCATCAGGCCGCCTGTTTTCACTGCGAAGGAGGTCTGTGATATGGGAGAAGTGATTCTTGACGTCAAAGGGCTGAAAAAGTATTTTCCGATTGCAAAGGGCGATAAAAAGGGCCTCTTTGTTAAGGCGATTGACGGCATTGATTTTGACATCCGCGAGGGCGAGACGCTGGGACTGGTAGGCGAGTCCGGTTCCGGCAAGAGTACTACGGCCTATAATGTCATCGGCATGTACCACGCCACCGCAGGTCAGATGACCTACAAGGGCCATGACATCAGCATGGCCAGCGCTAAGCGGGAGCTGTGGCTGAAGCGGGATATGCAGATGGTGTTCCAAGACCCCGGCACCACCCTGAACCCCCAGCGGAATATTAAGCAGATTCTGAGCCTCTCCCTGGAGATTCACAACATGGTGGATAAGAGCGACCCTACCGGCCAGCTGCTCCGTCTGCTGGACATGGTAGGGCTGCCGGCAGAGTATCTGTACAAATATCCCATGTCCCTGGGCGGCGGTGAACGGCAGATGCTGGCCATTGCCCGTGCGCTGAGCACAGACCCATCAATGATTGTTCTGGACGAGCCGACATCCTCCTTGGACGTGAGCGTGCAGGCAAAGATTATCAATATGCTGTTGAAATTCCAGAAGGAGCGGAATCTGTCCTATCTTTTCATCACCCATGATCTGAGTTTGATGCGGAATCTGGCGACCAAGGTAGCCATTATGTATCTGGGCAAGATTGCCGAGGTTGCGCCGGTAGAGGCTTTCTTCTCCCGGCCCAGGCATCCGTATACCCAAATGCTCCTGTCGGCCATTCCGGTGGTCAGCGAGGAGGAGGAAGCGGCGAAACAGAACAAGGTGGAGTCCCAGGGGGAGATTCCCAGTCCGGTGAATGTTCCCAAGGGATGCAGCTTTAATACCCGCTGCCGCTATGCTGCGGACCGGTGCTTCCAGGACGACCCGGTCATGCGGGAAATTGAACCGGGCCACTGCGTGCGCTGCCATCTGGCGGACGGATAGGCCGTTGGAGACAGGCCCAATCAGGCTGAAAGAGAGTAAAAAGAAAGGAATAGCCAGACATGGAGAAGAAAGTCATCTTAAAAAACAGACAGGATGTTGAGGATTTTGTTCGGGGCTGCACCTTCTATGGAACCGGCGGCGGCGGCGACTATGCGCAGGGGGTGGACGCGCTGATGAAGCAGCTGGAGAAGGGCCGGGAAATCGGCTGGATAGATGTCCAGGAGGTGGAGGACGGTTACTCCTGCTGTCCGTTTCTGATGGGTTCCATTGCTCCGGAGGATCCTGAAACCGAAAAGGAACGGGAGACTGTCTATGGTTTGGGACCTCATACCCATGATTACACCCAGGCCATGGTGGGCGCTGTCCGGATGTTAGAGAAGCTGCATGGTCAGAAAATATCCACGCTGGTTCCCATTGAGCTGGGCGGCGCCAACACGGCATCCTGTATAGCGGCGGCAGCGGAAATGGGCATATGCGTGGTGGACGGCGATTATACGGGCCGTGCGATTCCGGAAATCCAGCAGACGACACCCTTTATCAAAGAACGTGCATTGCTGCCGGTAGCCTCCTTCGACTGCTGGGGAAATACCGCCTGCATTACCGGCAGTGTCAATTGGCGTATGGCGGAGCGCATCGGCAAAATGATTGCTGACGGCGGATACAGCAAATGCGCCCAGGCAGGTTTTTTCATGCCGGTGGAGGAGATGAGGGAAACAGTCATCCACGGAACGCTCACGGAGTGTCTGCAGGCTGGCCGGACCATCCGTCTGGCGGCAGGGCAGGACCCTGCGGCAGCGGTGGCCAAGGCGGTAGGCGGGGCAATCGTCTGCCGGGGCAAGGTCGTTAAAAAAGAGTGGCGGGATAAGATTGGTTATTACTGGGGTACCCATACCATTGCCGGAGAGGGCGGGTTCACGGGTACAGAGCTGAAAATCTGGTTCAAGAACGAGAACCATATGAGCTGGAAAAACGGTGAAGTTTTCGTTACCAGTCCGGATATGCTCCAGGTCATCGACACAAAGACTGGCTTCCCCTATACCAACAACAAGATCGAAGAGGGGATGGAGGTTACGGTGATTGCGATGAAGGCACGAGATATTTTCCGTAGTGAGCGGGGGCTTTTTGTCCTGAGTCCCAAGGCGTTTGGGTATGATATGGCTTATGTGCCGGTAGAGGACATGACCAGCGTCTGAGAGAGAGCAGTATTCTCCTAAAGGAGGCATACGCGGCGGCAGAAATGCTTTTGCAGCTGAAACAGAGCTATGCGCCCATTTCTGGAAGCATAGCTCTGTTTTTGTATAAAATAGCCAATTTCTATTTGATTAGAAATGCATTTTATACGAATATGTCAAAGTTCAAAATTTTCTTAAATCACACTTATTTCCGAAACAAAACAAGTCGATATCGAAAATAAAAGTAATAGGAAATTGTGTAGCGTATTCTTAGCTGATGGCATTGACCCGGTTACAGGACAGCAGATTCTTGAATAAGCAGTGCAAGGGCCGGAGAATCCCGCATGTGGGAGCCTCCGGCCCTATTTTTATGCCGTGCGCCAGACGTGCGCCAAGCCATCAAAAGCTATAAATTTGACGTGTAAAAGTCCAGGATATTGCGTAAAAGCGTATCACTTCCACACTATATGCCATTATAATTCTGTTTATTTTAATCTGTTGCGTTTGTGCTTCAAGTACATCGTGAATAAAACGCCGGATGCGGGCTTCAGGCTCCCGGCCAGCCACGTCATCCGCATAGAGGACCAGAGCAACCGGCACGTGATCCAGGACAGCGGTCTGTTCACCCTGATGTTCGGGGCCAGGAAAGGCCAGGCGCACCGGCAGCAGGCGGCGCAGGATGGGGGCCAGGACGCTCTCCCGCAGGGTGTCTACGTAGTCGTAGTAGTTTTGCAGGTCGCTCTCCCCGGTGGCGTTCATCCCCGCCGGGGCGCGTCCGAAGAGCTTGGTCATGGGGATGCGGGTCCACCAGCTGGGTGCCGAAGTTGGACTTCAGCACGCTCTGGGCCTGCATGGTGTTCCAGAACCGCCGCTGCTGCTCGCCGGAGGCGATGGAAAACAGCTGCTCCAGATTCTTCACCTTCATGGTGTCTACGTTGGCCCGAAACGTCAGCGCGGCCATATTGGCGGTGGGGTTGTCGTACTTGACCACCTCCCGGTACAGAGCTTCCACCTCCGACGCCCCCCAGTATTGCTCTGTGACCCGGCGGAAATAGGGCAGCTTCCGCCCCGTGAAGCGGATAATGCGGGAGTGGTGGACCCGCTCCAGCGCCGTCCCGTCCTCCTGTGTGACGGTGTAGAACTCCAGCTCCAGCTCCGCCGCCCGGTAGGTCATTTCCCCCGTTCGGGCGATGGGGACGTCCCGGCAGATCAGATACCCCTCCGGCGTGTCCGTCATGTGTTCCGATATCTCTGTGCCGTAGTAGGCCAGCATTGCTTTCACCTCCTGGGCCGAACGACTGTGAAAACGATAACAGCCGCTACTGTCACAGCCCATACAATCAGGCTCATTATTTTTAATTTGAAATACAATCCAACCATGCTTTTTCCTCAAAATAAAATGGGGCCAGCCTGCAAGTTCCCCTGCAAGCTGACCCCGATTGGTCCTTCCCGATATCCGATTATACCGTGGGTACGCTATGTAATTTTTAGTTCCTTCTGGAACACGATCTGCACCTTGATCGTGCCGTCCTTCAACTGCTTGAGCTGGACGCGGTGGCCCTGCGCCAAGGCTGTTTTAATGGCGGTGATTACTTTGTCAGTCAATGTGGCACCCCTTTACTTATTGCGACAACATTCGGCCTGTGATACAATCCACTAGGGAAGGGGGGTGATATTATGCGGGATGTCTACAAAACCATAAATGGCTACTGCCCGGAACAGGATACGCAAAACAGCATCACAGTCCGCTTCAATATTTATGAGCAGATTGGCGGCCCTGCTCTAACCAGGCGGCTTTCTTTTAGCTGCGCTTATGAAAAAGAACACGGCTGCGTAACCTGTGGTCAAACCGGAATCGGATGCCCTATTTACCAGCAAGCAGAGTGCTGATAGACCTTGCGGTCATGCCGTCTCCAGCGGTATGGCCGCATTTCTCGTTGTTGATACATACTGTACTTTCTACAGAGGCGGCTTCAACCGGCAGCACAATGGTCAATCGGGGAATGTCACCCCCTCTGTGCGTATACGTGACAGACATCGCATGGGACATATCCACTCCATCAACCAGCAGCCGCGACAGAACGCCGTCCGTTGTGATAGACACCTTGCTCAGTTTCATATTCGATCCCCCTCCTGGTAGCTTTTTGAATAGTGTTCCATAGCTAATCCCATAACTTTATAAGCAGGGCCTGTTTCACAAGAAATCATAGTGAATATCGGGATTATAGTCTGGGACTCTTGATTCCATCTCTTTTCGAGCCAGCATATTGAAGTACTCTCCTACTTTGTCGTCAAATTGGTCTGGATGCGCCTGAATCCACGCCAAGACCTCTTTGGCAGTCTTAGCCATTAGGATTTCTTCTTTTGTCTTCATTCCACCAACCTCCGAATGTACTCAAACAGCGCACGATCCTTATTTGCCAATAGATCAGGAGTTAGTACATACGCACGAAAACCCTCGCTAAAGTATTCGCGCATTCCATCCAAATACACCTGCGATCCGTCATAAATCCCATATCTTTCATATAGCCTGCCCTGATATAGACTTACTAATTTATCTGACCATACGCGAATTATTGGTTCGGCAAATGTAGTGGCATCTATGATTATATCACTTACCGATAAGTTTTCAAAGCCCATTTTTAAGATTGATAAAAACTGTGGGTCGTTGTACACCCTAAGCTCGGCTTCAAGCGCATGCGCATACTCATGAATCGCAGTTCCGTATTCTCTTCCACGCGCCAACATAATTTCTTTTGAGCGTGGAAAATAGTGGCTGGCCTGTCCGTCTGTCATAACTATTTTAGAAATAGCACGTTCAGCAATTTTTCGCGCCTTATCTGGAATCCTGGAGAGTTCGTTCTCTACAGCTCCCTTCTCCGCGTCAGTGATGCCCTCTGCAAATTGGATATCATCCAGTTTTGTCTTGGCCGCTTTTTGATATTTGTGTTTCCACGCCTGAAACTTCTCATCCCCGGCCAGCTTATGCCTCCGGAACGTCTCAAAGGTCCTCGGCACTCTATCCCCCAGCGCCTCCCGGTACT
>Ga0137308_102144_pt1 | contig 14669 bp, 13 predicted proteins | sample Inofrocosms_June_FD_97181 | JGI IMG/M metagenome (GOLD analysis project Ga0137308, IMG submission 97181) | Mouse cecal microbial communities from Vienna, Austria - N-Acetylneuraminic and N-Acetylglucosamine D2O microcosms_June | ecosystem: Host-associated > Mammals > Digestive system > Large...
TCGTCTCTATTTTTGTGAAGTTTGTGCACACTTCGGCAGAAGGATATGGTATTATAATACTCGTAAAAACCCCCAATACATTATATAGTTTTTGCTACACCCCATAAGAAACAAGAAATACCTTCTCCTAAAAAAGACAGCATTACCCCCGCTGTCTTTTTTACTGTCTTTTTTTAAAAAGACTTGTGCAAATGGAAATTCTAAGATATGATAAACAGGCAACATGACTTCTGAAGGGATGGGATGATATGGATGTTGACAAGATGATTACACAGAATCAGCGGACACAACAGTATACGATGAATATGCGGCCTGTACTAAATAAAGATGCACTGTTCAGTGATGACAGCGCCAATTATTTAGAACCTTATGAGCCGGAATATGGAGAACGTGTCACAATTAAATTTCGTACCTACATGGACAATGTAGACTATGTATTTTTTATCAGTAAAAGCAGCCGGATTCCAATGAAGAAGGCGTATACAGAGGGGGTCTTTGACTACTATACTTATACCACAGAGCCTCTGCATGGTCCAATCCACTATTTTTTTGAGGTACAGACAGGAAAACAAAGGTGTTTTTACAATCGACTGGGAGTATCAAAAAATCTACAGGAATACAGTTCGTTTGGAATTGTGCCTGGCTTTAAGACACCAAAGTGGGCCAAAGGAGCGATTATGTACCAGATTTACACAGACCGCTTCTGCAATGGCGATACTACCAATGATGTGGAGGACAGAGAGTATATCTATATCGGCGAGGGTGTAAAAAGAATTACAGATTGGAAACGTCTGCCGGAGGCGATGGATGTACGGGATTTCTATGGCGGAGATTTAAAGGGTATTTGGGACAAGCTAGACTATCTAAAGGAGCTTGGCGTGGAGGTGCTCTATCTTAACCCTATCTTTGTATCGCCATCCAATCACAAATATGACAGTCAGGACTATGACTATATCGATCCTCACTATGGCGTGATAGTCGAAGACGGAGGAGAATGTCTGGCAGAAGGGGACTATGATAACTCGCATGCCTCCAAGTATATCCAGCGCGTTGTCAACAAAAAAAATCTGGAGGCAAGTAATGCATTTTTTGCAAAGTTTGTGGAGGAAGTGCACAGCCGGGGGATGAAGATTATCTTAGACGGTGTCTTTAATCATTGTGGTTCTTTTAACAAATGGTTGGACAGAGAGCGTCTCTATGAGCATATGGAAGGCTATGAAAAAGGCGCCTATATCAGCAAAGAAAGCCCATACCACAGCTTTTTTAAATTTAATTATGAACATGGCTGGCCCTACAATGAATACTACGATGGCTGGTGGAACCATGAGACGCTGCCAAAGCTAAACTACGAAGAGTCGCCAAAGCTGGAAGAATATATTTTAGGTGTGGCAAAAAAATGGCTGAATCCGCCTTACAACGTGGATGGCTGGCGTTTAGATGTAGCAGCTGACCTTGGCTTTACTCAGGAATACAACCATGAGTTCTGGCGTAAGTTCCGCATGGCGGTCAAAGAGACCAATCCAGATGCTCTGATACTTGCAGAACACTATGGTAATGCCAACTCCTGGCTTCAGGGCGACCAGTGGGATACTCTGATGAACTATGATGCGTTTATGGAACCTGTAACATGGTTCTTAACCGGCATGGAGAAGCACAGTGACGAATACCGGGAAGACCTGTATGGAAATGCAGAGGTCTTTAGAGATGCGATGGTCTATCATATGGCCAATTTCTACGCGCCGTCTTTACAGACTGCGATGAACGAGCTCTCGAACCATGACCACTCCCGTTTTTTAACACGGACCAATCAAAAAGTCGGGCGCGTCAATACGCTTGGTTCCGATGCGGCATCAGAGGGGATTAACAAAGGAATCTTCCGGGAAGGTGTTGTGATTCAGATGACTTGGGTGGGAGCGCCTACTATCTATTATGGAGATGAGGCTGGTGTATGTGGCTTTACAGACCCGGATAACCGCAGAACCTATCCATGGGGTGAAGAGGACCACAGCCTGTTGTCCTTCTATAGAGAAGCCATTAGCATTCGCAAGGAGAATCCAGTACTGACCTTTGGCTCGACTGTCTTTCTGAAATTAGAATATCAGTTCTTAAGCTATGGAAGATTTAGCGAGAAAGAGCAGATTATTGTAGTGGTCAACAATGGAAAAGAACCTATCGAAGTAAATATTCCAGTCTGGAGGGCCAATGTACCAAGAGAGGCTGTCTTAGAGCGGCTTATGCTGACGCTTGAAAATGGATTTAGTCTTCAGGAGAAGCTCTATGAAGTCAAAGAAGGCAATCTCTATCTGAAAGTGCCACGGCTGTGTTCGATGATACTTAGAAGGATTTAAAAAGATACAGATGAAAAGACAGGATTTTCAATATGGATTAAGAGACGGAGTGCCGATTGCACTGGGATATTTTTCCGTCAGTTTTAGTTTTGGGATTATGGCATTAAAAGGCGGCCTGAATGTCTTGCAGGCTGCCATCACAAGCCTTACCAATATGACAAGTGCCGGGCAGTTTGCCGGGCTTCAGATTATCATTGCCGGAGGGACACTTCTAGAGATGGCAGCGACGCAGCTGATTATCAATCTGCGCTATGCGCTGATGAGCCTCTCACTGTCTCAGAAGCTCTCTGGCAATGTGACTTTGTGGCAGCGCTTTATCATTGCATTTGCCAATACCGATGAGATATTTGCGGTAGCGATGTCTCACAACAGAGAACTGACGTTCTCCTATATGGTAGGACTTCAAATCTTGCCGATTATAGGATGGACCTCTGGGACTGCGTGCGGAGCAGTGGCGGGCAGTATGCTACCGGCAGCGATTAACAGTGCATTAAGTGTCGCTCTTTATGGTATGTTTCTTGCAGTGGTGATTCCAGCGGCTAAGAAGACAAGACCTGTTCTTTTGATGGCGCTTTTGGCTGCGGCTATCAGTTGTATCTTGTATTATGTTCCACTTTTTCAAGGCATTTCTGCAGGTATGTCGATTATTATCTGTACTGTCGCTGCTTCTGTGGTTGGAGCTATTGTATTTCCGGTGAAGGAAGAAGGAGGCGCAAAGTGATGGCTATACTCTATATCACTGTGATGGCTTTTGTCACCTATCTGATTCGTGTGATTCCTCTGACTTTTTTTCGCAAGAAAATAGAGAATCCCTATATCCAGTCTTTTCTCTACTATGTTCCCTATACTTGCCTGACAGCAATGACTTTTCCGGCGATATTTTATGCGACCAACAGCGTCTTAAGCGCATTAGCTGGTGTGGTTGCTGCCGTGGTACTTGCTTTTTATAATAAGAGCCTTGTCACTGTCGCTGCCGCCGCTTGTATGGCGGTATTTCTCGTAGAACATTTTTTGTAATTTCTTCTGTTTTATGTTATGATATTTATAAAAAACAGGAGGAACGGATTTATGGGTGACATAAAAAATACGATTATGGACGGCAGAGCAGTTCTTGGTATTGAGCTTGGCTCTACAAGAATCAAAGCAGTCTTGGTGGATGAGAAAAACACACCGATTGCATCAGGCTCTCACGACTGGGAGAACCGCTTGGAAAATGGCATCTGGACCTATGCGCTTACAGATGTATGGACCGGTCTTCAGGACTGTTATCAGAAGATGGCAGAAGATGTAAAGACCAGATATGGTGTGGCACTTGAGAAGCTTGGTGCGATTGGATTCAGTGCGATGATGCATGGCTATCTGGCGTTTGACAAGGCTGGAAAGCAGTTAGTGCCTTTTCGTACCTGGAGAAATACCATTACACAGGAAGCAGCTTCTAAGCTGACCAAGCTTTTTCAGTTTAATATTCCCCAGAGATGGAGTATTTCTCATCTGTATCAGGCGATTCTAAATGGAGAGGAACATGTCAAGGATGTCGATTATATCACAACCTTGGATGCCTATATTCACTGGCAGTTGACCGGACAGAAGGTTATCGGTGTAGGAAGCGCTTCCGGGATGTTCCCGATTGATTCTGCGACAAAGACCTATTATACTTCGATGATTGCGCGCTTTGACGAATTGGTGGCTGAGAAAGGCTATCCATGGAAGGTCGAGCATCTGCTTCCTAAAGTCCTTGTAGCCGGCGATAATGCCGGTGTGCTGACAGAAGAAGGCGCAAAGCTTCTAGACCCAACTGGTACCTTAAAAGCTGGCTGTCCACTCTGCCCGCCAGAAGGCGATGCCGGTACTGGTATGGTGGCGACCAACAGCGTTAAGCCACGCACAGGTAATGTCTCTGCCGGTACTTCCGTTTTTGCAATGATTGTACTGGAAAGAGAGCTTCAGAAAGTATACGAAGAGATTGATATGGTGACAACGCCGAGCGCAGATGCAGTTGCGATGGTACACTGCAACAACTGTACCTCGGACTTAAATGCATGGGTTGGTCTCTTTAGAGAGTTTGCAGAGAGCTTTGGTATAGAAGTGGATATGGATAAATTATTCTATACTCTGTATAACAAAGCACTAGAAGGCGATAAGGACTGTGGCGGACTTTTGGCATATAACTATTTTTCCGGGGAACATATTACAGGCTTTGAAGAAGGGCGTCCTCTGTTTGTGCGTAATCCAGACAGCAGATTTAACCTGGCGAACTTTATGAGAACACATCTATATACTTCATTGGGTGCTCTAAAGGTCGGCATGGATATTCTGGTAAAGAATGAGCATGTGGTGGTGGACCGGATTACCGGACACGGCGGACTCTTTAAGACAAAGGGCGTTGGACAGAGTATCTTGGCAGGAGCGATGGATGCAACCGTGTCTGTGATGAAGACAGCCGGCGAAGGTGGCGCATGGGGAATTGCTCTATTGGCTTCTTATATGCTTCAGAAGGAAGAGAATGAGACACTCGCAGATTATCTGCAGGAGAAAGTCTTTGGCGGCGACGAGGGAGAGAAAATGGACCCAAGCCCAGAAGATGTTAAAGGTTTTGACGCATTTATCAGGCGTTATCAGGCAGGGCTTTCGATTGAGAGAGCAGCAGTGGATTCTCTAAAATAGATGGAGTCTCTGGTATGGTATGGCAGCCTTTTGGAGATACTGTCAAAAGCAGACATATCAGAAAAGGAGATGAGTCACAATGGAGATGGTAAGAACGGCAGTTCTGTTACCTTTTGATAAGCAGCAGAGAGAGCTTCTAGAAGCGGCTGGAAAGGGGCGTTGTGCATTTTCTTATATCGACCTTGAAAAAGGCCGGGAAGAACGTCTAAAGCGCCTTGTAGAGGCAGAGATTATCTTCGGGGAGCCAACACTTGCAGAGATTTGGCAGTGTCCAAGGCTTCGCTGGTTACAGACAAGCTTTGCCGGTGTGGACCGTTATACGATGGCAGAGGGCTTTCCATCTCAAAAAGTGATGCTGACCAATGCACGTGGATGTTTTGGAACTGTGATTGCAGAATATATCGTAGCAGTTATCTTAGAGCTTAGCCGGAATCTAAAGCAATATGCACTTCTTCAACAGAAGGCTTGCTTTCGTCCGCTAGGCTTTGAGATGTTGCTCTTTGGAAAACATATTCTAATACTAGGAGCCGGTGATATTGGTACAGCAGCAGCCAAGCGGCTCAAAGCATTTGGAACCTATCTGACGGGGATGCGAAGGACCGAGAGAAACTACCCGGACTGTTTTGATGAGATGATTACAGAAGAAGGCTTAGAGAGCGCACTTTCCAAGGCGGATATTGTGGTGGGATGTCTTCCGGCTACAGAGAAGACCAGAGGACTTCTGAACCTAGAACGCCTGCATCAGATGAAAAAAGGTGCGTTTCTTATCAATGTAGGCAGAGGAAATCTTATAGACACCAAAGCACTTACGGCTGTACTAGAAGAAGGATGGCTTGGTGGTGTTGCTTTAGATGTAACAGACCCGGAGCCACTGCCCGAAGAACATCCTCTCTGGAAGATGGAGCAGGTAATCCTTACGCCCCATATTGCCGGCGTAAGCTTTGGCTATTCCAAAGATACCGAGAATCGGATTCTCCATATCTGCTGTCAGAATCTAGAGCGTTATCTTACCAGAAAAGAGCTGCTAAACCGGGTGAATTTTTCAGAAGGTTATGTGTCTGAATTATAAAATAAAAAAATATAAAAAAAGTAGTTGACATTTTAAAAAACACGTAGTAGAATACTCATTGTTGCACGAGGGCAAGGGCCCATAAGTTGGCAAACAACCCGAAAGGGTTTTTATATATATGCGGGTGTAGTTCAATGGTAGAACACCAGCCTTCCAAGCTGGATACGTGGGTTCGATTCCCATCACCCGCTTACACCCGAAAGGGTTTTACATATATGCACGAGTGGCTCAGTGGTGGAGTATCGCCTTGCCAAGGCGAGGGTCGCGGGTTCGAATCCCGTCTCGTGCTTAGGCAGAATGGCTGTTAAGTGAAGGGACTTCCGAGTATATCGGAAGCCCTTTTTTCTTTGTTAGCGCAGAGCTGGTTTTACTTTGTTAGCATTTGTTCTAATTCTTTTATGCGTGCTTCGGCTTCTTCTGCCCTCTTTCGTTCACGTTCTGTATTTTTCTGTTCTTCTGCGATACCTTGTTGGATACCTTGTTGGATACCTCGTTGGATACCTTGTTGAATGCCACGTTGTTCTGCTTCAAATATTCCCTGGTTATAATCTAGGATAGCTTTTTCTCTGGCTTCATACTCCAGACGCTTTTGCTTGTCCTGGCTAATAACTTGCAGTTGTTCATAGGCACTTTCGATATAAGTATTTTTTTCTGCCAACATATCAAATTCCTCCTTTCGTTCAGCATTAATAAATTTTGCCCACAACAGAATGTCTCCACTATCCTCTTTTAGTTTATCAGGAAGTTTGGGAAGTTCTAAGACATGGAATTCCATTTTATCTGTATAGAGTGTGTGGCGACTGTCTTCACGGATATGGAAACAAGAATAAAAATCTGTATTATCCGGGAAAAGTGTAAAATCTAAAATACTGATGCTTACACATTTTTTAAAGACCGAATAATTCTGACCGGGCCGAATCTGTTCCGTATACATCTTGGCCAGATAGAATAGTGCTCGGTCTGCCCATACACTAAGCATAGAAAGCTGAATCTCAATATCAATTTCTGTAGCATTATTTAAAAGAATTCGTACATCTAAAATTCCTTGTTTTTCGTCCTCGTGAAGTTAAAGGCAAAATCAATTTTGGGTTTCATTAAAAATTCTGTCATAAATATAATGCTCCTTTTCAACGGATTTCTTTGTGTTTTTTCATCATTCCCTTACAAAAAACATTATATTATATTTTGGCGCATAGTGCTACTGTTGATTTACAATGAGAACAATCAAAAATAAAAGGCTCTCACTTTTGTGAAAGCCTGAAATCTTCGAGGGAGTGGGGACTTTTTAAAGTCCCCTAAAGTGTTATGAATGAAATACTGATGTGTTCCTGTTACGTGTATTATCATAACAAGAAATTGTGACAAAAGTGTGGCGTCAGGATTAAGGATTTCTAAAAATAAAAAAGAAAAACGAAACAAAAAACAAAGAAAGTTGCAATTTACTTAGAATATGTTAAAATGTCGATAGATAGATATGAGGTGCCTGATGAAAATATTATTAGTGGCGGTCAATGCAAAATATATCCACTCCAATCTTGCTGTCTACAGTCTGAAGGCAGCAGCACAAGCGTATGCAGAACAGATAGAGATTGCAGAGTATACCATCAACCAGCAGATAGACATAATCTTAAAAGATATCTATACAAAGCAGCCGGATATGGTTGCTTTTTCCTGCTATATCTGGAACCGCAGAGTGGTGGACGAGTTGGTGGGAGAGCTTCCCAAGCTTCTAAAAGGCGTGACACTTTGGGTTGGCGGCCCGGAGGTGTCGTATGAGGCAGAAGACTATCTTAAGAAGCACAGAACTATCACAGGTGTGATGCAAAGGGAGGGAGAGAAGACTTTTTGCAGGCTTTCTTCCTATTATATAGAAGGAACGGGCTCTCTTTTTGAGATACCTGGAATCGTATTTCGGATATCAGAAGGAGAGATTTGTAAGACAGAAGATGCCAGTGTGCTAGACCTAGACCAGCTTCCATTTGTATATCAGGATTTTACACCGTTTCAACATAAGATTATCTATTATGAATCCAGCCGGGGTTGCCCTTTTGCGTGCAGCTATTGTCTGTCCTCCCTAGAGCAGAGTGTGCGTTATCGAAGTCTGTCGCTTGTCAAAGAAGAGCTGTCAATATTTCTTACACAGAAAGTACCCCAGGTTAAATTTGTAGACCGCACATTTAATCTGCACCCAAGCCGGACAAAAGAATTGTGGAGCTGGCTGATAGAGCATGATAATTTTATAACAAACTTTCATTTTGAGATTGCGGCTGATTTGCTAACGGAGGAGGAGCTAACGCTTATGGGCCGTATGAGGCCCGGGCTGATACAGTTAGAGATTGGCGTACAGTCGACAAATCCAGCTACCATATGTGAGATTGACCGCACGATGAACCTTTCAAGGCTTAAGGAAAATGTCAGAAGAATCAAAGCATATGGGACGATTCATCAGCATCTTGATTTAATTGCCGGTCTTCCAGGGGAGGACCTTAGAAGCTTTCAGAAGTCTTTTGATGAGATATTTGCACTTGAGCCAGAGCAACTTCAACTTGGCTTTCTAAAAGTGTTAAAAGGAACAAAGATGCACAAAAAAGCGAAGGAGTATGGGATTATCTGCCATGAATTTCCACCTTATGAAGTGCTCTCTACCAGATGGCTTACGTATCAGGAGATTCTGCTTCTAAAAGGGGTGGAAGAGATGGTGGAAATCTACTATAACAGCGGACAGTTTATAAAAACCATACAAGAAATTTTAAAAAGGTATGATTCTCCATTTGATTTTTTCCATGAACTTGCGGTATATTATGAAGATAACGGTTATGAGGTTGTCAGCCATTCCCGGATGGCAAGATATGAGATACTTCGCACATTTCTTAAGGAAAAAGGCTTATGGGAACGCATTTATGACCGATGTATGGTGTATGACCTGTATATACGGGAAAATCTTAAGAGTCGCCCTTCCTTTGCAGCCAATCTAACGCCCTATAAGGACAAGCTAAAGGCTTATACAAAGCAATATGGGCGGCAGGTGCATATTGAAGTGTTTGAAGAAGAACGCCCAGTGTTTGTTTTATTTGATTACCAGAGGAGAAATCCTTTCACAAAGCAAGCCTATGTGGAGGTGCTAGATTGACCAAAAGGACAAAAGAGATTCTAGAACTTTTAGACAATACTTATGGAACGGAATATATCTGTTATCTGAATTATCAGACGCCCTGGCAACTGTTGATTGCCACCATTTTAAGTGCACAGTGTACGGATGCAAGAGTCAATATCGTGACCGAAGATTTATTTAAAAAATACGACACCCTGGAAAAATTCGCCAGTGCAGACCAAAAAGAGCTAGAGAAGGATATTCACTCCACAGGATTCTATCGCAACAAGGCCAAAAATATCATTGCCTGCACAAAAGCGTTAGTAGAGACATATGATGGAGAAGTGCCAAATGATTTGGAAGCGCTGACTTCTCTGGCCGGAGTAGGAAGAAAGACAGCCAATGTTATCCGTGGAAATATTTTTCATGAGCCAAGTGTGGTGGTGGATACACATGTTAAGCGGATTTCTAAAAGGCTTGGTCTGACCAAAGAGGATGACCCTGTCAAAGTGGAATTTGACCTGATGAAAAAGCTTCCCAAAGACCACTGGATATTGTGGAATATTCATATTATTACGTTTGGAAGAACTATCTGTACAGCGCGCAGTCCAAAGTGTGAGGAATGTTTTCTCACAAAATATTGTAAGGAGCACCGATGATAGACGAGTATATTGTGCTGGATGTGGAGACAACGGGACTTCACCCAGAGAAAGATAAAATATTGGAGATAGGTGCTGCAAAGGTACAAGGGCAGAAGGTATGTGTCACCTATCAGGCATTGATTGACACAGGTTTTCCAGTGCCGGAGCGCATCACTGAGTTAACCGGAATTACCGATATGATGCGAAAGAGCGGCAGAGCACTTAAAGAGGTGATGGAGGAGTTTGTGGTATTTTGCGGTGAGCTTCCTATTGTGGGACATAATGTTCCTTTTGATTATCGCTTTTTAAAGCAGAGTGCAGCAGCATGTGGACTGCCTTTTGAAAAGGAGATGCTTGACACATTAAAGATTGCAAGAAAGGTGCTGCCAGAGCTTCCTTCTAGGGGATTAGAGGCGTTGTGTGCCTACTATGGGATTCACCCCCAAAGGGCTCACCGGGCGTTAGATGATGCGCTGGCCACACATGAACTTTTGTGGAAAATGTGGAATATGTTCAGTATAAAGGCACCAGAGGAATTTGGCCTTTCGAAGCTGAATTATACGATAAAAAAGCAGAGTCCTATCACGAAATCTCAAAAAGGATACTTGAATGATTTGCTGAAATATCATAAAATAGAACTAGAAATACAGCTTGAAGATTTGACCAAAAGCGAGGCTTCCCGGATAATTGATAAGATTATCTTGCAGCATGGGAAAATTCAGCGATAGAAGAAAGGATGTGGTCTGATGAATTTTTATAAGGAGAAGACCAGAAGGAAAATTGCAGCGGTAATTGTGGCGATTCTAGTGATTGCGATGGTGCTGCCGCTGTTAATGTATGCATTATAAGCATATAAAACAGTCAAAGGTGCTTATTTCTTTTGACGGAACTATAATAGGAGGAAGTATGAAAAAATATGGTTTGAGAAAGCTGTTGATGGCTGTCTGCCTGGCAGTGCTCTGTCTTGGGATGACAACGTTTGCAGCAGAAGACACAATTTTAAAAGGGGTTATGATTGATGAGGTGGATGTATCGGGCATGACAAAGAGCGAGGCGCTAAAGGCACTTGCTTCTTATGAGAAAAGCTTAGGAGAGCAGACACTGACACTTGGTATTGGAGAAGAATCTGTTGAGGTAAAGCTTTCAGAGCTTGGAATCTCTTTTTCCAATGAGGAAGTGGTAGAGGAAGCCATAAATATTGGCCGCACAGGAAATATTGTAAAGCGCTATAAAGACCAGAAGGATTTGCAGAACAGCGGAAAAGTCTTTGACCTTGCCTGGGAGGTAGATGAGGCGCTTGTCAGGAGTTTGGTGGAGGAGAGATGTACACAATTTGACAGAGAGGCTGAGAATGCATCTTTAAACCGTACCAATGGCCAGTTTAATTTTGTAGCTGGCAAGCAGGGGATTGTGCTAGACGTCAATGCTTCTGTTCAGGTGATTACGGACTATTTTAATAATGGATGGACATCGGACACCAAGAATGAGCCATTAGCACTTAAGACCAAGATTACAGAACCAGAAGGCAGTGCAGAACAGCTTGCTGAGGTGAAAGATTTATTAGGAACCTTTACGACTAGCTTTTCAAGCTCCAATGCAAAGCGTAGTCTGAATGTCAATAGTGGAGCAGAACATATTGATGGAACGGTTTTATATCCAGGAGAGGCATTTTCCACCTATGAGACCGTCTCTCCATTTACCGAAGCCAATGGATATGCCATGGCTGGCTCCTATCTAAATGGAGAAGTTGTAGACAGTATGGGTGGAGGCATCTGTCAGGTATCCACAACACTGTACAATGCAGTGATTCGGGCAGAACTAGAGGTGACAGAGCGTTCGCCGCACTCGATGACAGTACATTATGTAGAGCTTTCAGAAGACGCTGCGATTGCAGGAACCTATAAAGATTTAAAATTTGTCAATTCTACTTCTTATCCCATCTATATCGAAGGTTTTACTACGCCAGATAAGAAGATTACCTTTAATATCTATGGTAAGGAGACCAGAGATAAAAACCGTACGATTTCTTTTGAGAGTGTTACGGTCAGCCAGATTGGAGGGGGTACCATCCTGAAGGAAAATGCCGGACAGCCACTTGGTTATAAATCTTCTTCCAAAGGTAAGGTAGGATATATAGCAGAACTCTACAAAGTAGTAAAAGTAAATGGTGTAGAGACTGAACGCACCAGAGTAAATAAAAGTACATATAAAGGAAGCGACAGGGTTGTTACTTATGGAACCGCTGGAGACCCTGTGTTATCAGAGAATCTGCGCGCTGCGATTGCACTGCAAGATGAAGCATTGGCAGATGCCAATATCGCCGGCGTTGTAGCAGCACCACCAGAAGCAGTACCACCAGCAGAACCAGCACCGGCACCAGAAACTCCGGCACAATAGAGAAAGGAAATCTATGGAGATAGGAAAAGTTCCTGAGATAGTACTAAAGCGCTCTGTCTTTCAACAGATGCATACCAGGCGGGAAGAAGTCTTAGTGGGAGCCGGGATAGGAGAAGACTGTGCTGTGGTGCAGTTAGCGCCTGATGAGGTCTTTGTACTTTCTACAGACCCGATTACCGGAACCGAGAAGGATATGGGTAAATTGGCGATACAGATTACCGCCAATGACCTTGCAAGTGCCGGAGCAGAGCCAGTAGGTGTTCTTTTGACGGTGCTGCTTCCGCCTTCTTCCGAAGAAGCACTGATTCGCAAACTTTCAGAAGAAGTAGACCATGCCTGCAAGGAACTTGGGATGCAGGTGATGGGCGGTCATACAGAAGTGACCGCTGTAGTCAATCAACCACTTCTTAGTGTAACAGGTGTTGGCAAGGTGAAAAAAGGGGCACTTGTCACTACAGGAGGTGCACAGGTTGGAGATGATGTTGTTGTCAGCAAATGGATTGGCATTGAAGGCACCTCGATTATCGCCAAAGAAAAAGAAGAAGAGCTTTTAAGCCGCTTTTCCAGACCTTTTCTTCAGGAAGCCAAGGACTTTGATAAATTTTTATCAGTTGTACCAGAGTCCAAAGTTGCTGTTTTATCTGGCGTCAGTGCGATGCACGATGTTACAGAAGGCGGCATCTATGGGGCACTCTGGGAGTTGTCAGAGGCGTCTCATGTAGGGCTGGAGATTGAACTAAAGGCTATCCCAATTCGTCAGGAGACTGTGGAAATCTGCGAGTATTTTCGTCTAAATCCATACCAGTTGATTGCAAGCGGCTGTATGTTGATGACTGCGAAAGACGGACGGACCCTGGTCTCCAATCTGAAAAAGGCAGGTATTCATGCAGCAGTGATTGGGCGCTGCGTCGAAGGAAAAGCTAAGAAGATAATCAATGGTGAGGATACTGCTTACCTAGAGAGGCCCAAGACGGACGAGCTGTATAAGATTTATAAATAGAGAACAGGAAACGGTATCATGGCATTAAATATTGTACTATATGAGCCAGAGATTCCTTCCAATACTGGAAATATCGGAAGGACTTGTATGGCGACTGGCACCAGGCTTCACCTAATTGAGCCTCTTGGTTTTCAGCTTAGTGAAAAGGCGTTAAAAAGGGCTGGACTTGACTACTGGAATGAGTTAGATGTAACAACCTATCTTGACTATGAAGACTTTCTTCAGAAGAATCCAAAGGCGGTTGTCTATATGGCGACCACCAAAGGCGTAAAGGTCTATACAGAGGCGCATTATGAACCAGACTGTTATCTGATGTTTGGAAAGGAAAGCGGTGGGATTCCAGAGGAGATTCTTAGGAAGAACAAAGAGAACGCGATTCGAATTCCTATGAATCCCTCGATACGTTCCCTAAATCTTGCCAATTCTGTAGCGATTGTGCTCTATGAAGCGCTTAGACAGAACCAGTTTTTTCAGATGCAGTTAGCCGGGCAGTTGACAAAATACAGATGGGACGAACCCATCTAGCAAAAGGAGAGATGATTCGTGAAAAAGAGTTTACATAAATATATCAAGAGAATCTTGTGTCTTCTGCTTGTCTTCTGTCTAAGTTCTTCTGCCAATATCGCGTTAGCAGTCAGTAAGGAGACACAAGACGAGATTAATCGTGTAAAGCGGGAAAAAGCACGTGCAGAGGAAGAAAAAAAGGAGACGGAACAAGAGCAAAAAGAGATTAATAATGCTAAAAGCAGTGTGGAAAGCTATTTGGCAGATTTAAAACAACAATCTAAGAGCTTAAAGGAACAGATTTCCATTCTAAACGAAGATATCGGGAAAAAAGAAGAGGAGATTCAAGCCAAAGAAGAAGAAATCGCCAAGATGCAGGCGCAGTTAGAGCAGCAGTATGCCGATATGAAACTGCGGATACAATATATGTATGAAAATAGCCAGGATATGATGGTAAATTATATGTCGGCAGCTTTAACCGGCGGGATTCCTGACCTTCTTAATCAGGTGGAGTATGCAGTCAATATCAATTCCTATGACCGCAATATGCTGGAGAGCTACAAAGAGACCAAGGCACAGCTTGAAGACCAGGAAGCCGAGCTTTTAGAGGAGCAGGAGGCACTTGGACTTCTCAAAGCAGAAGTGGAAAAGAAGCAGGAACAAGTGGCAAGTCAGGAGAAGGCTGCTGGTTCCAAGTTAAGCGATTATGATGAGATGATTCGGCAGATGGAAGGCGAACTGGGCAGTATGGAGGAGCTGATTGAAGAGAAGACAAAGCTTCTGAATCAGTTGATTGCCAAAGCCGAACAAGAAGAGCGCCAGGCCAGAATTGAAGCGGCAAAACAGGCAGCATCTTCGATGAATGGAGGCTCGATTACTGCAGGCGACTCTCAGATTAATCATCATGTAGTAGGACTTAGTGACTATGAACTGATGCTTCTTGCAACGATGATAT
>Ga0137308_102145_pt1 | contig 14657 bp, 11 predicted proteins | sample Inofrocosms_June_FD_97181 | JGI IMG/M metagenome (GOLD analysis project Ga0137308, IMG submission 97181) | Mouse cecal microbial communities from Vienna, Austria - N-Acetylneuraminic and N-Acetylglucosamine D2O microcosms_June | ecosystem: Host-associated > Mammals > Digestive system > Large...
GTATGTTGCGGAACGCAGCTTCCGTACCATGGGCGTCATTCCCGCCCCGCATCTCTGAATAAAATACAGGAATACCAAATCCTCCGACGGATCCATGGTTACGTAATTTCCGGTCCAGCCGTCCCATCCATGTTCTCCCAAGGAAGCATTGGTTCCGGCCTCTGCGGGATCTATCAGCACGCGCATCAGGCAGCCGTAGCCATACCCTTTTGTGCTATACCAGTTCATGCTTCTTCTCTGCTCCGGCGTCAGTTGGTTCCTTGTCATAAATTCCACCGTCTTACGCCCCAGAATCCGCTTACCGTTATAGGTTCCCTTCCCTACCATCATGGAAGCAAAGCGGCCGTAATCGTCCAGAGTGGAAACCAGTCCTGCCCCTCCCGATTCAAACGCCACATCCTCCCCGTAATACTCGCCTAAGTGGCTGCCCGTATGTATCTTTAGCTCACCCTCCGACGTCATATCATAATATTGGGCGAACCGTCCCAGCTTTTCCTTCGGCACAAAGAATCCGGTATCCGCCATACCCAAAGGCTCAAAAATCTCTTCCCGCAGAAACCGCCCGAATTTCTTACCCGAAACTACTTCTATAATCCCGCCCAATATATCTGCGGAAAATCCGTACATCCATCTGTTTCCGGGCTGAAAGCAGAGAGGCACCGCGGCAATCTGCCGTACATACTCCTGCGTATCCACGACCTCCCCCCGCTCCCTCCGGGCAATCAGCTCCCTCAACACCTTGTTCATGCGCCTGCCGGGTTCATGAGCCCCGTCCGGATAGGGAATTCCCGATGTCATATTTAAGAGATCCCATACGGTAATCTCTCTTTCGGCGGGAACCTCACACTGACCGTCATCGCTCCACACCGTGGAATTCCGGAATTCGGGGAAATAGCGGGATACCTCGTCCCACACATCCAGCTCCCCCCGCTCCGCCAGAATCATGACGGCTGCCGCCGTAACGGGTTTGGTCATGGAATACAGATGGATAATGGTGTCCCGCTGCATAGGGATGCCCCGCTCCGCGTCGGCAAAGCCAAAAGCATTATAATAGATTTCCTTCCCCTTGTGCAGCACAAGCGCACTGGCGCCCTTTACGCCGCCCTCCGCCACCTCTCCGGCAATCAGTTTATCCATAATTTCCTTATATTCAAACATTGCAACCCCCTGCTTCCAACATGCTTATGTTCAAGTACTTCGCAGCCGTTTCACCGTCTTGATTCTTTGCAGACAAACTACGGAAAATGCCTTATATTTCCACTTCCAGATGCATCACACTACATGCCGGTATGGTAAATTTCACCTTGCTGCCGGACACGGTTATCTTCTCAAACTCTGCGGTATGTACTGTATCGGGATTCTCGAAAGTATTATGTGCATGCATTTCGTTTGTCAAAATCATAGCCTTTACCGACTTTATATCCGTCTCGGCAAATACTCCTTCGATTTCCTTATCCTCCGTCAGAGAAGCATTGGTCAACGTAACATGGAGCTTGCCGTCCTTCCCCAAAGAGACAGATTCCGACAGGTCGGGAATCTCATATTCCTTCTCCACGCCCACTGCCTGCGTCTCAATGGAAGATTCCACCAATTCCCCGTCCTGATGGGCTTTATAAAGGGAAAAGACATGCCATGTAGGAGTCTTAACCATTTTCTCCCCTTCCGTAAGGATCACCGACTGCAGCACGTTTACCATCTGGGCAATATTAGCCATTTTCACACGGTCACAGTTTTTGTTGAACAGGTTCAGGTTGATGCCTGCCACCAGAGCATCCCTCATGGTGTTCTGCTGATAAAGGAAGCCGGGATTTGTACCGGGTTCCACGTCATACCATGTACCCCACTCGTCAATAACCATGCCGATTTTCTTCTCAGGGTCATACTGATCCATAATCGCACTGTGGCGCTTAATCAAAGTTTCCATCTTAAGCGTTGCCTTCAGGGTGCGATACCAGCTCTTATCGTCAAATTCCAGAGCGGATCCCTTTTTACTCCAGTCTCCCGTGGGCAGCGTATAATAATGTAAGGACAGTCCGTTCATAAAACCGTTCCCGTTGTCAAAGGTAGCTTCCAGCACTTTATCCGTCCAGTGGTAATCATCCGCATTGGCGCCGCAGGCAATTTTGGAGACAGGCTGTTTGGAGTTGTAGCTGCGCACATAGGTCTGGTATCTGCGGTACATATCTCCGTAAAACTCAGGGCGCATATTGCCGCCGCAGCCCCAGTTTTCATTTCCCACACCGAAATAATCCACCTTCCAAGGCTCTTCGTGACCGTTTTCTTTTCTGAGATCTGCCATGGGGGATACTCCGTCAAAAGTCATGTACTCCACCCACTCACTCATCTCCTGAACCGTGCCGCTTCCCAGATTACCGTTAATATAGGTCTTGCACCCGAGCTGTCTGCACAATTCCATAAATTCATGGGTGCCGAAACTATTGTCCTCCACCACGCCGCCCCAATGTGTGTTAATCATCTTCTTGCGCTTTTCCTTGGGGCCGATACCGTCTTTCCAATGATACTCATCCGCAAAGCAGCCTCCCGGCCAGCGCAGCACAGGCACCTGAATCTCCTTCAAAGCCTCTACCACATCTTTACGCATACCGTTTTCATTGGGAATATCGGAATCTTCTCCCACATAGAGCCCCTCATAAATGCATCTTCCCAAATGCTCCGAAAAATGTCCCTGAAGCTCCGGGTTGATATGTCCCTTCTTTACTTTGGGATTCACATACAATTTTGCCATAGTTATCCTCCTGATTTTATGCCGGTTATCGTCTTCGGCTGCTTATTCCATATGCGGCAATTTTTCCTTACACGCTTCCGCTTATTTCAGTCTAGCTTTGCGGTGCCCTTCTGTCAACAGAAATTTCGGGTTCCGCCGCACCCATTCTAGTACTGCATTGCGGAAATAACGGTGAATATCAGTGCCCGATATTTGTGGCAAGGCAGATTTCCGACGGCGTCATTTTCATCATTTTATACGTTTCCGATGAACCGTAAAATAGTATTGATTACTTCAATGCCCAAGGTCGGGTAAAACGGTAACGTCAAAACTCTTTCCGATATCCTCCGGGCGCACTTAAGCTCCGCTTCTTTACATTGATTCCTGATGCAATCCTGATCCGATGTCAGGGGATAGAAATATTTCCGTGCAAAAATATTGTTATCTTTCAGTTTGCAATACAGTTCGTCTCTGCTCATGGGATACTCGTCTTCTACGACAATGGGCATATAGGAATAATTCCGGATGGTGTCTTTCTCTTGATTCAGCAATCGTACTCCCTTGATCTTTGCCAGACCGCTCTCATAAATCTCGAATCTCTTTTTTCTCTCTTCAATATAGTATGAGATGTGATTGAGATTACACAATCCCATAATCGCCGCAAATTCATTCATCTTCGCATTGGCGCCGATCCCCGTCACAAGTTCCTCGCCGCGGATACCGAAATTCTTCAAGTCAGCCAGTTTTTTATATATGCCGGAATCCGAAAATGCCGCAGCGCCGCCTTCGATTGTATTGAACACCTTCGTCGCATGAAAGCTGAAAACGGAAACGTCTCCGTAGTTTCCGATTCCCTGTCCCTTATATTTTACTCCGAAAGCATGGGCAGCATCGTAAATAACCTTTAAACGGTGCTTTGCCGCAATCTCCTGAATTTTCTCCACATTGCAGACATTTCCATAAACATGTACCGGAACGATGGCGACGGTACGATCCGTAATAAGACTTTCAATCTGCGTTTCATCCATCGTTCCGTCTTCCGGCTTAATATCGCAGAAAACAGGCCGCAGACGATTTCTCACAATGGCATGGGTGGTGGAAATAAACGTAAAGGGAGTGGTGATAACCTCAGCCCCCGCCGGAAAATCAAACGCCTGAATCGCCAATTCCAACGCCATATGCCCGTTTACCATCAGAGATACTTCCGGTACTCCAAGATATTCCTTTAAACGTTCCTCCAGTTCCCGATGATATTGTCCCATATTGGTCAGCCAATGCGTCTCCCATAAAGGCTTGATCGCTTCAATATATTCTTCATATGGCGGCATAGAAGACCGGGTGACCAGTATCTTATCCTGCATCATCAATAAGCTCCTTTATTCTGCAACTGCAAACAATACCAGCCCGTTCTTATCACAGCTCCTGCAGTAATCCGCCTGTGCGAAAGGTTTCCGCTCCTCATCAATGCACGTTGCATTGAAATCTGCCGGAACAAAAATATTGTCTTGCCCTCCGGCTTCAGAACACGTTTCCATTCGCCAAGCACTTTCCGGTCATCCCGCACATGCTCCGGTACATGGAAGCATATTATTACATCATAGGTTTCATCGGGAATCCTATGCATATCCATGACGCCGGAATGAAAAGCCACCTGTTCCGTGCGGTCGATCAGCTCCTCCAGCTTGTCTGCTGCCAGATCCGCGCGCTGCAGCGCCTCCCCGTCCGGAAGGCTCGAGTTCTCCAACACTTTGTCTGCCTGAAAAAAGTCCCTATATTCGTCCAAATAAACCCGCAGGCTGTCACTCCATCCGGCAAGTCCGCCGACACCACAGGCATGAACACACCATGGCATCTCCTGACGGGGAACCACGCAAAAATACCCCCGCCTCTTATATTCCAAGCATATAGACCTGTCATAAAAATGCCAATTGATAAAAATATCCTCCCGCCAAGGGATATCATATCGGGTAACGAGAACCATACCGTCCAAACAATCGACTTCACGATACTGTCCTCTAATCTCCCCGTAATCCACCAGCATCTGTTCCCTGCCGTTTCCGGCGATTACTTTTCCGTATTTCCATTTATCCCATGATAATCGTTGATCTCTGACCTCGTCATTACCAAGCATCCCGATAATGCCTATCCGGTCATCGGTGCGGAAAACAGCATCAATATCCTCTATAAAATGCCTGTTTACAATAAATACGTCCTGATGAAGGTATACCTTATAATCGGCTGTTGATGCGTTCCTTCCCTGTTCATACCCTTCTGCCATAAGCAACCCCCCGACTTTCATGCAAGGTGGTTCAGCCCGTTGCATGGGGGTTTACTGTAGAAACGTTCCGGCATGTCAAGTATATCACAGACCACAAATAATAGAAACAGCGATTCTGATTTTGCCGCAAATTTGCTCTATTATAGTGTTACTGTTCACTCCGTGACCAGTAACCTATTATACTGATTCTTCACTGTGCGTGTCACTTTTTTGATGGGGGAATTTTGATTTCATAACATGGAAATATGCGGGAATCAAAAAGGCATCCGCCAAAATCCACGCAATGGGGCTTCCCAGAGCCACTCCCGTAAAGCCGATCAGGGGAACCAATACAAATCCCGCCATGGCTCTCGCCAGCATCTCGAACACACCTGCCAGAATTGCAAAAGTGGGGAATCCCATTCCCTGAATCAGGAAACGGATAATATTCACCAGTGCCAAGGGAAAGTAAAATACCGTGTTCACAATCAGGAAAAACCGCACATTGCCGATAATGGCAGTCTCCGACACATCCAGAAACAGCGTGGCAAGAGGCTCTCCCAAAAAAATGCTGACTGCCACCGCCACCACCGAATATCCCGCTCCCAGCAGCACACAGGATTTCAATCCCTTGCTGATGCGGTCCAGCCTTCCCGCTCCGATATTTTGTCCGCCGTAGGTCGCCATGGTGGAGCCCATAGCGTCAAAGGGACAGGCAAGGAACCCGCTGATGCGGCCTGCCGCCGTCACTGCCGCCACCGAATCGGATCCCAAAGTATTGGTAGCGCTCTGCAGAATCACACTGCCGATGGCAGTGATGGAATACTGTAACCCCATGGGCACCCCCATTCCGCAGAGAGTTCCCATCAAATGTTTATCCGGCCTCCACTCATCCCGCTCTATCCGCAAGATATCAAATTTTTTAACAATAAAAAGCAGACAACACACCCCGGATACCCCCTGTGAAATGACAGTAGCCCATGCTGCTCCCTGTACGCCCCATTGCAGATTTATAATGAAAAATAAATCCAATCCGATATTCAAAAAAGAGGACAACAGCAGGAAAATAACCGGCGTCCTGCTGTCTCCCAGCGCACGAATAACGCCGGAAGTCATATTATATAAAAAGGTAGCCGGAATACCGAGGAAAATAATCCAGATATAAGCATAGGATGCCTCTAATATATTGTCCGGCGTTTTCATCATCACCAGAATCGGACGGCACAGCAAAGTCGTCAGCAATGTCATTCCAACGGCAAATGCCGCCGACAGCCAGACACAGTTCGCAACAATTCTGCGCATTCCTTTCGGATCTCCTGCCCCGAATTTATGGGAGACAGGAATGGCAAAGCCGCTGCATATCCCCATGCAGAAACCGATAATCAAAAAATTTACGGAACCGGTAGCGCCCACTGCCGCCAGATTTTCTTTTCCCAGAAAACGTCCCACAATCAGGGTATCCACCATACTGTAAAACTGTTGAAACAGAAACCCGAAGAACAGAGGGATGGAAAAGCCCAATATCAGCTTCATCGGGGAGCCTTTTGTCATATCCTTGGTCATTGTCGTAATCTCCTTTTGGCCTGATTTCATCCTCCGGGTAATAAGCCAAGGGGATCGGTAAGAAACCATGGGTTCCTTATTCATCTTGGCAAATGCCGCGAAGGCCATAATAAATGCCTTAAAAGACATCCATCTTTACTGCGTCGGAATTTGACCACACAGCCTGCTGCAGGTATTTGCCTGCGCCATAGAGAGTATATTCGCTTCCCGCCAAAAATGCAATGTACTTTTTTGCCAAAAATGACACTTGTCTCCGCACTGATTTCTGCCTGATTGTATCACAATGTCACGCTCCCCATCAACGGCAATCGGCTTCCGCTTTTCTTATTTCGGATACCTTACAGGATGTGCCTCATAACCGCCCACGTCAAGCACCATGATTTCCCAATCCATTTCTTCCGTAACCTCTAAATTCCGTCGTTCTCCGGAAGACAGCCGGTAAACTTCAACTGAGTCATTGAAATAAATAAGATTGTCCGCATCTAAAAAGCCAACAGCAACACAACCATCCGTTCCCCAATATACCTCAACCGGCACTTCAAACGTCATCATTTCCCCGGTATTTACATTCACTCGGTCCATCAAATAGTAATTCCTTTCGCCATCATATTGGCTATAAAAGACAACGAAATAGGTTGCATCTTCTAATTCCACCCATTTGAAATCATGCACAAATTCTGTTTCCGTTTGATACAATTGATACAAGGTTTCCCCTTCTCCTGAGCGCAGAACAGCTCCGCTGATATCTCCCCAAGACGCTTCTTCCGTTCCAATTAAAAACGCATAGCTTTTTCCATCAGGCCCATATTCTACCCTCACAGGGCCGGAAAATATAAAATCACCTCCACATGAACAGTCATCCCCGCTCATTTTATAAGGAGCAAAGAAAGCCGGTTCTAACAGTGTCCGCTCTCCGTTCTCCAAATTATATTCATAAAGCCCCTCATCCGTACAAACAAGCATTCTTGAAGCATCCGCTGTCACATCGCAGCTATCGGATGTTGCAGGAGAAAAGAAATAGAAATCCCCCATAAGCTGACGGAGATCACAGAGCGGGGATGCTTCTTTAAAATCCTTGCTCAAAAAATACAATATCCCATCTAACTCATAGATATAACCTCCATCTACAGAGTGAGGATGCCCCATTCGCCATTCCAGACACTCTGGCCACTTTAACTCCTCCTCCCAGATTTTGGAATCCTGCCTGAAAACCTCCCGAAGCGTAAAATCCGGGGCTTCAGCCAGAAAAAAAATCTTCTGCTGCAGCTTTTCCTCTGAAAAGTAACAGTCACAGACCAAAAGCAAGGTGTCTGCATCGACCCGGATACAGTCATTATCCCAAACAAATTCCAGTATCCCCTCTTCACCGTTCAATTTTACTATTGGTTTTACAAAATCTACTATCATAGGAATTGTAATCTTATTCTGTCTCTCCGGCTCCTTCGCTGCCTGTGCCATTTGGGGCTCCATCCTTTCCGGCTTCTCACTCTCCGGTCGTACTTCCCCTGATGATTCCGGTTCTGTCGTCTCTTGCCCGGCCCACTTATTCAGCTCATCAGAAACTACCCTCTCCTCCACAGCGGCAATTTCAATTGCAGCTGCATCCCTGCTATTAGCAGCAATTTCAATTACAGCTGTATCCCTGCTATTAGCAGCAATTTCAATTACAGCTGTATCCTTGCTATTAGCGGCAAATTTTGTACACAGCCCTAAAATAAAAATTCCTGCAATGCCTGAAATAATGATCGTTCTTTTCTTCATCACTAATCCATCCCCGTGATAAAATCAGTTCCTTTATCTTCTATCCATTCTGCCTCTGCCTACAATCAACCCCATCAACGGCAATGGTCAAAAGCAGACCGTCCGGTCCTTTTCTGTACAAGCCTGATCTCCCTTTACGCCGGTCAATGTCTGTCAGCTTCATCCGAATCAGGTCACAGGTTCGCAGTCCGGCGGCTGCTGCGGAGTGAATGATGGCTTTGTATCGCTTTCCAATGCCGTTGGAGGTGTCAATAACATTGAGTATCTGCTCCAGTTCTTCATCCGTCACATATCCCTGAGATACCAATGGCACGGGCACTGGTACAAAAAATGCTTGTTAGGGAGGCTCCCCAACAAGCATTTTTATCCATAGTCAAATGATGCCCTCAAGAAATATCTTTATAGGGATAAATAGTATCAACATTGAAAATGTAAAATTCATCTGTCTTTTTTTCTTTCATAGTGCCTAAAAGATGCCCGGTAAAATGGCCGCTTAAATAGAAATCATAGATGACAATTGCGGTATTGACCCGACGCTTAAGTTTGCTCGAACATCGAGCTTGCAGCCCCTCTACGATTACATCTCCATAGGGAAAGTCCTGATACAATTCTTCCGCTTTATTGGTCATCTTATCGAAAAATTTTACCTCAATCTGTCCTTTAAACTCACCTTGAAGATAAAGTTCCCTATAAAATCGCTGCGGCGTTCCATCGACAATCTTCATAAATTCTTCAGCATCCTGCAAAGACTTGAAAATCCCTCCGTACACTTCTATGGAGTTATTATCCATATATTAACCCGCCTCCTTGTAGAAAATGTTGTCTCTATTATAGCAACACTTTCAACCAGTTTCAAGGATTGTTGCGTTTGAGAAGAAAAATCGGAAGAGCGGGACGGCTGTCAATTCGGCTTTCCGGCAGGCGACGGCACGTCAAGAAATATATGGAGTTTGGGTTTAGAATCCCCGGCGGGCGGGGAGAGCACTGAAAAAGTCTAAGTGAGCCGGATTCGTCCATTGCTTCTCGCGGACTGACGGCTGCCCCCCCCCAAAAGAGAATGGCTTTTCCGAAGACCTGCCGGATGCAGCTTGCAAATCAGCGGGAAATCTTCAGCTTTCCTCAGGAAGTTCCCGGTTCTGAAAAACTCCATTTATAACGTGGATTTGGTGCCGGTCCTTCTGCTCCGCAATACCCGGAAAGGCTTATAACACAAATATATGAGGCATATGCTTCACGCCCGATATATTCTTCATCTCCCTTTTCAGAATTGTGTACCCATAAAAAATACATATTATATATCTTGTTAATGGCAGGTAAAGATTTTATAATTGAATGTATAAATCAGGGGCGATAGGAGGTACTGTGTATGAGAAAAATTTTAGAAATTCCCCAAATAAATGAAAATGATATAGACAAGGTTTCAAAAGTAATTGATATTATTGCAAATAATTTAGACAAGGATTGCAGAAACGAATTGAATGAATTACAAAGCCTGACGGGGAAGTCGCATTCAGTTGAAGAATTTGCAGAGTATTGGGGGTGGACTGATTTGGATAGTCTGGCAAGAATCACATTAATGCCAGAACCGCCATATGTAAGTGACTTAGACAGGACAGAAATAGAAATAATCATAGGAATTATAAAGGAAGCTTTTATATCTGGGGAAGACGATAAAGGGGAATACTACATCGAGTTACTGCATAAATCCATGTCAGTACCAGATGTAATGGACTATATAATGTCAGGCCAGGATGTGAAATCCATTGCAGACAAAATATTATCAGCTAAAAATAATGTAATCTTTTTATAGTAGAGAGTAAGATAACTTTCAGTTTATAGAGCTGTTAAGTTGTTGCAGATTATATCAGCAGATACAAGGAGACTCCGAAAGTCTCTTATAACGAGCGGAGGGCTCTCCCTCCGCTCGCAGCATTATGTAATCCGGCTCGGATAAACTTCTGTAAAATCCCCTGCCCATGCAGCTCCTCAATATCCCCTACGCAAAAGGATTCTCCGTAGGATAAGGAAGGGATTTCGGCTGGTTGTAGTTCAGGTCTTCCACAGGTACGCCGATGTACTTAAATACCTCGAACAGTGCCTTTCCGAAATGGCCGAATGCCACAGCGCCGTGATGAGGATAATTTTTCTCAATCAATACATGGCGGTAGAAGCGTCCCATCTCGGGAATCGCGAATACACCGATGCCGCCGAAGGACTTGGATGCAACGGGCAGAACCTCACCCTGTGCAATGTAAGCGCGCAGCTTATTGTCCGCAGTGGACTGCAGACGGTAGAAGGTGATATCACCGGGTGCGATGTCTCCTTCCAACGTTCCGTTTGTAACTTCAATGGGAAGATTTCTCGCCATAATCTTCTGGTACTTCATCTCACAGAATGCCAGTTTCTTGGAACAGGTATTTCCGCAATGGAAGCCCATGAAGGTATCCTTGTGGGTGTAAGGGAACTTGCCCTCAATTGCCTCTTTATACATATCGGCAGGTACGGAATTGTTAATGTCAAGCAAGGTAACTGCGTCTTCGCTGACACAGGTTCCGATAAACTCACTCAGACAGCCGTAGATGTCAACCTCACAGGATACGGGGATACCCATACCGGTAAGGCGGCTGTTTACATAGCAAGGCACAAATCCGAACTGGGTCTGGAATGCAGGCCAGCACTTTCCTGCGATTGCCACATATTTACGGTAGCCTTTGTGTGCCTCTACCCAATCCAGCAAAGTGAGCTCGTACTGGGCAAGCTTCTCCAATACCTCGGGCTTTTTATTGCCTGCGCCCAGCTCTTCCGCCATTTCCTGTACCTTTGCGGGAATTCTCTCGTCTCCCGCATGTTTGTTAAATGCTTCAAACAAATCAAGCTCGGAGTTCTCTTCGATCTCCACTCCCAGATTGTAAAGCTGCTTAATCGGTGCATTACATGCAAGGAAGTTCAAAGGTCTGGGGCCGAAGGAAATAATCTTCAGATCGCTTAATCCGACAATAGCCCTTGCAATGGGCACAAACTCGTTGATCATATCCGCGCACTCTTCAGCGGTGCCTACGGGATACTCGGGAATATATGCCTTTACATTGCGGAGCTTTAAGTTATAGCTCGCATTCAGCATACCGCAGTATGCATCTCCGCGTCCGTCGGAAAGGTCGCCCTGACTCTCCTCGGCTGCTGCCACGAAGATGGAAGGACCGTCAAAATGCTTTGCCAACAGCGTCTCGGAAATCTCGGGGCCAAAGTTGCCCAGATAGACGCAGAGAGCATTACAGCCTGCTTTCTTGATATCCTCCAGAGCCTGAACCATATGGATCTCGCTCTCCACAATACAGATCGGACATTCATAGATATCCGCTGCATTGTACTTGTCTGTGTAAGCCTTAATCAGAGCCTTTCTTCTGTTCACGGACAAGCTCTCGGGGAAGCAGTCACGGCTTACAGCTACGATACCGATTTTTACCTGAGGTAAATTGTTCATGTTAGAACCCTCCTAAAATGATATTATTATGTAGTTTGTAACTGCCCATGGAAAATACCCGAAGGTTTCGGGGCACTGTTCTATCCGTTCACAGCGACAAGTCTTTTGTGAAGGCTTACCGCAAATATGTGCACAGAGTTCAATGCGCGGCGGACTCAAATCTCTCGCCAAAAGCGAGTGAAAGCATTTTCCGGCGCGGCAGGCAAACAGCAATATTTTCGGTACAGTTTGGGACAGTTACCCTAATATTGAGAGACATTCCGCTGTGGAATGTAATCAATTTCGTCTGTTTTCATTATACCTGTTTCCGGTCAGTATTACCACTGAAATCTACTCATCAATGTCCAAATTCTTTCCTTTTAAACCAAGGAAGCTGCCTTCATCCAGACCGCCTTCGGCATGACCGATAAGCCATTTATTTACGGCAGTGATCAGACAGTCTTCGTTATCCGTGGTGTTGCCCGCTGCTCTGGGATGTTCTCCCTTCAAAGGATAGTTGGTTCCTCTGGGCAGTACCACAGTGACCTGAAATCCCTTGCCGTCCACTCCGCAAGGTGCATAATGCAGCGTGGCAGCATACACCTCCACTGCGGTTCCCTCGGGCACTAAAAAGGCCTCAACTTTAGAAGTATCATAAGTGTAATCCGCCTCCACGTCCTGAAGCATTCCCAGCATCAAAACAGCGTCGGTAGCCGCTACATTGATTTCGGAATCTCTATGGTATTCCAATGCATTCAGTTTGGAATTATGCCCGTTGCAATAGCCGATCTGAATAGGCATCTCACCGTATGTAATCCGAGATAATTCCTGCATCACAGGCAGAGCCTCCAGCTCCCGTACACTGGGCTCATATATGACGCCTTCGGGAAGAGGCGTTTTCTTCATCTCCCGAATCAATTCGGTAAAGTCCACATTTGTTATCACCCTGCCATACTTCTGAAAAGCAGGATCTTTTACAGATAAAATTTTCATGGGAAGCTCCTTTCTTATTCAATTGCCGCATGCGGCAATTTGTTCCGGTCCCTTCTCTTCAATGCCCTGTGCAGGGAAGGAATGTTCCTGTGTCTTTTAGGCACATTGCGCTGCCGCGTCTGAAATTCCTTCCGGACATTTCCGTTCCGGGACTGTTTTTTCAATTGCCGCTTGCGGCAATTTGTTCCGATCCCTTCTCTTCAATGCCCTGTGCAGGGAGTAAGGGTATCTTACAACAGTTTTTCAAATACAGGTTTGCAGGCGGGATATATTTCTTTAAACCGGGCGTAACGTGCCTCATATTTTTCCACCAGCACGGAATCGGGTTCCACGGTATCCACTATCTTCACAACCTTGTCCGCAATCTCTTCCACGCTCTTGTATTCCCCACAGGCAACTGCCGCCAGCATGGCTCCGCCCATGGCAGGCCCTTCCTCGCTTTCGATAACATCCACTTTCAAGTTCAGAACATTGGCGATTATTTTCTTCCAGAGAGGACTCTTGGCGCCGCCGCCGCAGATTTTCGTGCGTTTCAAGTCGATGCCCAGAGATTTTGCCACTTCCAAAGAATCTCTCAGTGCGAAAGCCACTCCCTCCAATACCGCCTGTGTCATATCCGCTCTGGAAGTATCCATTGTCATACCGATAAAGGCAGCTCTGGCGTTGGGATTATTATGGGGGGAACGCTCTCCCATCAAGTAGGGCAGGAAGTATACATGGTTTTCACCCAGCTTCTCGATTTGCTTCTGCTCCGCCGCGTAGTCCTTGGTGCCGATAATTTCGTCCATCCACCACTTATTGCAGCTTGCGGCGCTGAGCATACACCCCATCAGGTGATAGCTGCCGTCCGCATGGGCAAAGGAATGAAGGGCATTATATTTGTCCACACCGAAATTCTTAGAGGAGATAAAAATAGTCCCGCTGGTTCCCAGTGAAATATTGCACATGTTGTCGCCAACCGTACCGGTTCCCACAGCCGCCGCCGCATTATCCCCGGCTCCTGCCGCCACTGCCACAGTCTCCGGAATACCCAGCTGTCCTGCAATCTCGGGAAGCACCGTGCCCACCTTTTCGTAACTCTCATAGCAGACTGCCAGCTGGGAAGTACTGATGCCGCAGATATCGCACATCTCCTGAGACCACTTGCGGTTCTTAACATCGAAAAGCAGCATACCGGACGCATCCGACACATCCGTACAATGCACTCCCGTCAATTTATAAGCAATGTAATCCTTGGGGAGCATAATCTTTGCGATTCTGGCAAAGTTCTCCGGCTCCTGATTCTTTACCCAGAGAATCTTGGGCGCCGTAAATCCCGCAAAGGCAATATTTGCCGTATACTCGGAGAGCTTCTCCTTTCCCACGACATTATTCAGATAGTCCGTCTCTTCCGTGGTACGTCCGTCATTCCACAATATGGCAGGACGGATCACATTATCGTCTTTGTCCAGAATCACAAGCCCGTGCATCTGTCCGCCGAAGCTGATGCCCGCCACCTGACTCTTATCCACGTCCTGAATTAACTCCCTGATTCCGTCCATGGTCTGCGTAAACCAATCCTCAGGCTTCTGCTCCGACCAGCCGGGATGAGGGAAGTATAACGGATATTCTTTTGATACTACGTTTACAATCTTTCCCTCGCTGTCCATCAGCAGCAGCTTTACTGCGGATGTCCCTAAATCAATTCCTATGTACAGCATTTGTAACCTCCTCCATTCTAAGTATGTGGTTCAAATCGTAACAATTCCGTTATGTCTGGAGCACATTGCGGCCGATTTTCTATTATTTCAAAAAAGGAAGCCGATTTTTGTGCCCGGGCACATCTTAATTTAATGATACTCATTATATGGGAAAAAAGCAAGAAATATTTCCTTAATAGGAGCATGAAACCAGATAAG
>Ga0137308_102147_pt1 | contig 14642 bp, 13 predicted proteins | sample Inofrocosms_June_FD_97181 | JGI IMG/M metagenome (GOLD analysis project Ga0137308, IMG submission 97181) | Mouse cecal microbial communities from Vienna, Austria - N-Acetylneuraminic and N-Acetylglucosamine D2O microcosms_June | ecosystem: Host-associated > Mammals > Digestive system > Large...
TTCGACAAACTTCTACGCATTCATCTGTTTTTCGAACTTCCCTTTTTTTGCGTTCCGGCCGTATATCCCCGGAACTATGTATTTTACTGGCTTTGCAGTGATTTTTGACTGCTCTAAGCCAGCGGCTTTTCAACCGTATCCCCCAAATTTACATGACTACAATATAAAATTACAACATCGTATTTAAGCCCAAAATTCATTTGCATCTCTCATATAAATTTTTTCTTCCATTACGCCAATTGATAGCAACCGCTCTTTCATACTATCTTGTCAATAAAAAAATGCATCTCACAATTTCTCAGCCTATTTAGCAGTGATAAAGCACTTTTTACAGACGTGTCACCATTTTGGTCATAGTATTCTGAAAACAACTCATTTGTTATATCAACGATTTTATTAAATTCTATCGAAAAAAATTTCTTCATTGTCTGCTCATCCAATCTACTGAAATAAGCATTTAAATCTTTGGAATTATAAAAATCTCTTGCTGGCTGCCCATCCGGATTGCATCCCTTTTTCAATTGTGTTACCCGATAATCTGTATTATTTAACATTAACTGTTTTACAAATAATTCCACAGCATTATGAAGCACAGACACAAAGTGCTTACGATATTCCAAGGTTACCTTTCCCTCTAAAATATAATCACAATATCTAACTGCCATTGCCCATGCTTCAAGCGCATTATTCTGTAATATTTGATTTTTTATATAAGCCATTTATTCACATTCCCTATTTTGTAATAAATATAATCTAACATCTCGTTCCCCATGCTCATGCCGTTCTAAACGATTCCAATATACAATCTTACGGATTGTTCTTTCTGTCACTCTATATCCTGCTTTTTTTATGATATCAGAAACCCTTTGTTTCATTTCCCGTCCTCTTTCCAAAGCATCCAAGACTATCTTCTCTAAATATTCCGGCTTTCGTTTATCCCCAAGATCTGAAAACAAAGCATTTGCCGCAACTAAAGCAGTTCTCATATATTGCGCATTATCTTTGAATAAATCACTATCTATATAAAACCCTTTACTCTCTATAAACTGGCTACAAAATGTAATTACCGTGCGCGTATTACCTTCTCGATAAGGATGCACTTTCCAAAGTTCAGCTAAATATTTTGAAAATATTTCTGCCACTTCTTCAATAGATACCTTTTCCCAAGCGTAATGGTTCATTTTATCTAAGACATATGTTGCGTCCTTCTCAATATCAAAACAATCAGAATACTCTATTGAAATACCTCCTAAAGCCGGCTCTGATTTTTCAATGTTTATAATTCTAATTTTTCCTGCCCATTCGTATATATCCTGAAAAATATAATGATGCATATCACAAAGTGCTACAAAATCAAAACGGCTGACGGATTCTCCTATTACAAGTTCCGCAAGCCGTATACTCGTATATTCTGCCTCCATACACGACAACATTTCTCTGTCCCGTATATCAGCAAGATTCTTTAGAATATCTGTATGTGGATATAAATATGGATCATTCATAATATTTTTATCTATTCTTTCATCTTATATTTTTTGTCTAAAACCTTACGCATATCCTCCGTGGTCATTTCTCCACGACTTTCTTTTTCAATTAATTTTTTAAATTCTGGGGATGGTTCTAATCCATCTACTTTAATCATACCTAATGCATAATCCCATTTCTTATCTGTACTGACTAGCATAAAATCAACTCCCAATTTCTGTTTTTATTTATTTTACCATATTCTATAGACAATATCCATTATAACTTTTATACATACTGTATAATAAAAACCCCTGCAAGCAACGCACCAACGCCACTTACAAGGGTTCTCATTCCTATCTCTATTCGCCTTATTTCGACAAATTTCTACTGATTCATCTGTGCAGCCACCTCAGCGGCGAAGTCCTCTTGTTTCTTCTCGATTCCTTCCCCAGTCTCATAACGCACAAAACCTTTAACGGTAATTTTCGCATTATTTGCCTTGGCCACTTCTTCTACATATTTGCTTACCGGCTGCTTGCCGTCTTCTGATTTTACATATACCTGATCCATCAGGCAGATTTCTTTCAGTTCTTTGTTGATACGGCCCATAACCATACCATTGATGATCTTATCGTTGGCATCTGGTTTTTCCAGTTTTGCCTGTGTGGTGAGAATTTCTTTCTCTTTATCCAGATATGCCTGGTCCACTTCATTTTTGTTGGTGTAAAGCGGTTTCAGGGCTGCGGCCTGCATAGCCACGTTCTTTGCCATTTCCTCTACAGCATCGTTTATCACGTCTGTCTCCACATCGATGAGAACACCGATTTTACCGCCCATATGGGTATAAGAAGCGATAAATCCGTTTTCCTCTTTTACCTGCTGGAATCTGCGGATATTCATATTCTCGCCGATGACAGCAATCTGTCCTGCCAGAGCTTCCTGTACAGTCTTTCCTTCGTCAAATCTGCAGGGCTCTGCCAGAAATGCTTCAATATCTGCCGCTTCCGTCTCCAAAGCCTGTCCTGCCACCTGATCTACGAAATTCTGGAATTTCTCATTCTTTGCAACGAAGTCCGTCTCTGCGTTTACTTCTACCACTACGGCTTTCTTTTTATCGTCTGTAACCAATACTTTACAAAGTCCCTCAGCGGCGATTCTTCCGGCTTTCTTCACTGCTTTTGCCAGACCATTTTCTCTCAGGAACTCAATTGCCGCATCCATATTGCCATCTGTCTGAGTGAGGGCTTTCTTGCAGTCCATCATGCCTGCACCTGTCATCTCCCTCAGCTCTTTTACCATTGCTGCTGTAATAGCCATTTTTCTATTTCCTCCGTCTCTATTTCATCCAAATTGCTGCTGTATACTTTTGGCCAGCCAATCCTTTTATACCCGCGAGCCAAATGATTTGCCAGCAAGTCTTCACTGTTTCAAGTAAAACAGCAAATCATTTGGCAAATACGTATGCTCTTGAGTATATTATTCGTCTGCTGCTACAGCTTCTTCTTCCACATCAAAGCTTTCTTCTGCGTCTTCACCGGCTTCTCCCTGCTTTGCTTCAATTACAGCGTCTGCCATCTTTGATAAGATTAATTTTACTGCACGGATTGCATCGTCATTTCCAGGGATAATGTAATCCAGTTCTTCCGGATCACAGTTAGTATCGCAGATTCCGATAAGGGGAATACCCAGAATGTGAGCTTCCTGCACACAGATTCTCTCTTTCTTGGGATCCACAACGAAAATAGCATCTGGAAGTCTCTTCATTTCCTTGATACCGCCAAGATTTCTCTCCAGTTTGCCCCATTCTTTTCTCAGAGCAAGAACTTCTTTCTTCGGCAGTACCTCAAAGGTTCCGTCTGCTTCCATAGCTTCTATTTCTTTCAGTCTTTCAATACGGCTTCTGATTGTTTTAAAGTTAGTCAGCATACCGCCCAGCCAGCGTTCGTTTACATAGAACATGCCGCAGCGCTCTGCTTCTGCCTTGATGGCATCCTGTGCCTGCTTCTTGGTTCCCACAAACAGGATACTTCCCCCGTTAGCTACCACGTCTGCCACTGCATTGTACGCATCGTCAACCATGCCTACAGACTGCTGCAGGTCGATAATGTAGATACCGTTTCTTTCCGTATAAATATACGGAGCCATTTTGGGGTTCCATCTTCTTGTCTGATGTCCGAAATGCACGCCTGCTTCCAAAAGCTGTTTCATTGAAATAACACTCATGATTTACTCTCCTTTTTGGTTTTTCTTCCGCATAATTCTTTTCCCGCAGGAACCGGATGTGAATCCAGCACCTTCCATTGGAATCCTTATGCGTGTATGTTATTTACGACCTTCCCATTGTATCACAAGCCTTTTGCCAAATCAAGGCATATTAATATTTTTCCCAGTGAACCTTGTCCATGGACAGCTCTGATAATTCCGTTTTTGCCGGGTGTGCCTGGGGCATTCCAAGGGAAAGAACCGCCTCCAGACAAAAATCCTCCGGATACCCTAACAGCTCCCGCAGATAATCTTCCGTTGTCTGTCCATTGGCCGCCTCTCTGAGACGCCCCTGAATCCAGCAGCTTCCCAGACCAAGGCTGTCCGCCATCAGGTGCATGTTGGACATGACAATGGAGCAGTCTTCAATCCACACATCAGACATTCCCGGATTGGCGGCTACCACAATAGCCGCGGAAGCGCCCGCAAGCATTTTGGCCGCACCCACACGGCAATCTGACATTTTTTTCAGGGTGTCATGGTCTCTTACCACGATCAGCTCCCATGGGCGGATGGAGCGGCTGGACGCGGAAAGAAGACCGGCCTGCACTACTGTCCGCAGACTTTCCTCTGGAATTGCTTCTTCGGTATATTTTCTGATACTGTGCCTTTTTTGCATAATTTCTAACAAATTCATTTTATTTTCCTCCTCCATGTTGAAGATTTTATCAAATTAGGGTGTATTTATACAATATCTTTTAAAAAATTTTTTCACCTGTGTCCTGACATGAAAACAGCACCAAATCTCCCGTATAATAAATTAGTTAATCTAAATTATACAAAAGAAAAGGTGCTGACTGTATTTTAAACCTTATTCATATCTGCTTCATTCATCCCAATGCTGCACATTATTTCATCAAGGGCTGCCCGCTTATCGCCGGGAAGAGCCGGACACTGGTAATTTTCCATCAGTTTGTCAATCCGTTTATGAATGGAATCATAGAGAGCCTGGTTGGGGTCTCCTTTTGTGTTGGTGTGCAGGGAGACCTGGCTGTACCACGGGTCCAGATGGCAGCGCTCAAAGGTGTGGTCAATGGTCACAAAGGTGCCTTCCTCCTCTACCACTTCCTTAATGGCATCAAAAGCAAGTGCTTCTTCGTCTGCCGGAATCTCGCTGAAATAGTATTTCATTCTGGTAAATGTCTCAATATCCAGAACAAATTTCTCAATGCTCACGGTGTTGAATGAATGCAGGGAACCTGTGGCATGCATCATCAGATTGGCCCGTTCCGTAAATGACTCGAACATACTCATGGCACTCTCCACTCCAGCCTGCGCGGTAAGACCACTGGCATCGGACATGCCGCCGCCGCTTCTGCAGGGTACCTGGTATTTTTTCGCCAGCAGTGCGCCGTATTTTGCTTCTTTGACAAATCCCGGGCTGGCGTTAGAAGCCTGCATGTTTCTCATATCGGCCACAGTGGACGCGAAGCCGTAGATCAGCGGCGTGCCTGGGCGGATCATCTGGGCGTACACATTGATTCCGAGAAATTCTGCGTTTGCCAGAGAGACATTTCCCGCGATGGAGATAGGGCCTGTGGCACCTGCCATATTGCCTGGGGCGATGACAAGAGGCTGGCCATTTGCGGCACAGACTTCAATGGTTTCCAGGGTATTTTGAGTAACACCCAGGGGGCTTAACGGTGAAATCAGGTTAAAGGTACAGGGAATGTCTGTGATATTGCCGCCGAAAACAATTTTCATCATTTTCATAATATTTTCTGCTGCCTGTTTGTCCGCGCAGACAGAGAAAAGGGCTTTATCAGAACGGCATAAAGTAGTATAGACCATTACCTCCGCGGCAATTTCGGCATCAATATCCGACGGCTGCGCCAGGATCCCGCCGTTGATGGAAAACTCCTCACTCTCCTGCACAATCGCAGAAAGTTTGAGAAAATCATCGAATACTGCAGAGCGGACTGTGCCGTCCAGTTCGCAGACTAGAGCGCTTCCGTAGCCTGGGGTCATATAGATGTCAGTGGTATTCATGTGCACATTATATTTGGGATTCCTGGCATAAACAGTAAATTCTTTCGTGGCAGCCTCCAGGGCGTCCATAACCTGCTTCTCTGTAAAATAGGCCCTCTCCCCTTCCACGCGCACACCATTTTTACGAAGTGTTTCCCGGGATTCTTCCGTCAGGAATGCAATGCCCAGTTCTTCCAAAATCCGCAGTGTATTTTTGTGGATCAGTTCTACGATTTCCTGATCACGTTTTGCTTCCTGTTGTTTTGTCATGTTCATCTCTCCTTGCTCCTAAATGTCTTTTTACAATTCTACTCTCCCAGACATCCATCCAGCTGTCTGCAGATTTTTTCCTTATCCATTTGGCGGCCGATGAACACCAGCCGGTTCTTTCGTTCTCCGTAAGTTTCATCCCAGCTGTCCTGTTCTTCCAAAGGTAAATCTGTTATCTCAAGTTCATCATCTGCCGCAGCCCAGATACCAATAGGAGAAATCTCAATATTGGAGCCAGCCTGTTCGAACACCTGGGCTGTATACGGCTCCGTTTGAAACCATACAACCCCTTTACAGCGTATAACCTCCCGAGGCCAGTTTTCTTCTACCCATTGTTCGAGTTTCTTCCTATTAAAAGGACATCTTTTATCATACACAAAGGAATGGATGCCATATCTTCCGATACTGCGCCTGTCGCCCCAGCCGGTTTTCGGAATTTCCGGGGATTCGAATAACCGCATCCATGTCATTGAATTCTTCACGGACATCAGCTCAAAATGCCCGGCTTCCAGGACATCTTCCAGATGAACATTGCAGTAATCTGTCTCAATCAGCTCAGCCTTTGGCTGTAATGCCCTAATCACCTGAAGAATCTTTTCCCGTTCTTCTTGTGAAACACAGGACACCTTATTCAAAATAATCATGCTGCAAAATTCAATCTGATGAATCAGCAGACTTTCCACATCCTCCGGCTTTCTTTTGGAAACTCTCCCGGGCATATAGCCACTGGCAGCTTTTCGGTGAACCATTGCCACAGGCTTAGCCAGTTTCTTTCCACAGGAGAACTCATCTGCCATATGCCTGGCATCCACCACCGTAATCACATGCTCCAGGCGGGCCAGCACCGGATAAGAGGAATCTTCAGCGGTTCCATCAATTTGGGTAATAGAACTGACAATGGAGGACGGGTCGCCAAGCCCGCTGGCCTCGATGATAATCCGTTCAAACTGTCTGGATAAAATCAGGGAAATCACCTGTTTGAGAAAATCATCCTGCAGAGAACAGCAGATACATCCATTGGTCAAGGCAAGCAGGTTATTTTTCCCCCTGGTAACCACGCCTTTTCGTTCGATCAGCTCCGCGTCAATGTTCACCTCACCCACGTCATTTACAATCACCGCAGTCCGCCAGCCCCTCTCATTGGCCAGAATACGATTCAATAAAGTGGTCTTTCCCGCTCCCAGATACCCGGAAATCAATGTAACCGGCACAACATTCATCTTCATCAACCCGCCCTTCCACTATTTTAATCCGCCATCATATCCTTCACTTCTTTATCTTTCCCATGTTTGATAATGTACACGATAAACATGATCATCATGGCTAACCCCACAATTAATATGGGGAATCCGGCAATGGTCTTCACAATCTTGATGCCCTCCAGGCCTCCTGTCAGCGTAAATACCAGGGAGGTAACGCCCATGATCAGTCCCCACATTAATTTGATCTGGGCCGGCGCTTCGTTTACACCTATGTTATTTTTTATAGTCATCAGTGAAACGGTGGAAGTCATAGAGTCTGCCAGCGTTACAAAGGACAGAATAATCAATACCAGGATAATGGGTTTGATAATAAAGGCGAGGGGAATCGCTTCTATCACTTTCAGCATCATGGCTTCATTTCCATATTGCTGCATATAATCAAACAGACTTGCGCATCCCTCTAAGTTCACACGGCCTGCATATGCCGCGTAATTATACTGAATATCCAAGGAAAGTCCGCCGAAAATAGCAAACCATATAATACCGAAAAATGAAGGAACCACCCAATTAATCACCACAAACTCCCTCAAAGTCCTTCCTTTTGCTAGCTTAATCAGGAAAAGTCCGGTAATGGGGCCAAAGCTGAGGAAATCCACAAAATAGTATTCATCCCACCATTGAGGCCACATTTCACTGGCCTTGTGCCACACACTGCCCGCCACTTCCCCTGCATCTGTAAAAGCGGAAACGGCTGTGATGGATTCGAAAAAATTAGGTAAGAAAGACCCCAAAGATTCTGTCAATAAGTTACAAATCCACTGTGAAGGCCCGGCCAGAAACGCCAGAACCATTAAAATTAAGAACATCCATGCATTTTTGTCGCTCAGCCACTTGATTCCTTTATCCATACCGGTAATACTGGAGGTGTTGTAGGCCACAACGATTACCACACAGATTCCCACATACAAAGGTGTTTCCGCAGGAATACCAAAGACAGTATTCAATCCGCTTCCGATCTGCAAAAGCCCATAGCCCAGTGATCCCGCCACGCCTCCTGTTATGGCAAATACAGTTAATGTGTCGATAATCCCCCTGAACCATTTCTTTTCCGATGTAGCCCCCAGTAAAGGAGCAAATCCGGAACTGATGGAGTAACTTTTGTGAAGATTATAGTATGCATAAGCAATAATAATCCCAAAAATAACGTAAGTAGCATAAGGCGCGAATGACCAGTGCAGATAGCTCTTGCTCAAGGACCATATCACCGATTCCCTTGTATTCGGCGTGATTCCAGTGCTGAGCTGGGGTTCCACCGCAAACCGCAAAGGTTCCACCGCCCCCCAGAACACAATCCCGGTGCCAATCCCGGCGCACAGGGAAATGGCGAACCAGTTCCACAGGCTGTATTCCGGCTTGGCATCCTTTCCCCCCAGCTTCACCTTTCCTATGGGATGCACCAGAATCAACAGCATGAACAACACAAACCCCAGCGTTCCAATGCTTACCAGCCAGCTCCCGTTTACCATCAGAGAGGAGAAAAATGCATTTAACATGGTGAGAAATGTTCCGGAATCCACAATGCCGATGGCAATCAAGGTGACAAAAATGATTACCGGAACCAGAATTACAGCAGGCCGGATTCCCCTCTCAAATGCCTGTTTTAAGGTTAAGTTGATTCCCTTGTCAGAAGCTGCGCTCATATTTTCTTCTCTTTTATTTTTATCCATACCTTCTCCTTTATCGTAGTGAATATATTTCAAGGAGTCCTAAATTTTTTTATTAAATCTTCCATAATCTTTCTATCTGTCAAATTCAGAGGATTCAGCAGTTCTTCTGCCTGTTCCTGCGTCAGCAGTCCCTCCTCAACCACAATCTCCGATATTTTTTTATTCTTTTCAACGGCCAGCCTGGCTGTCTTTGCCCCTGTGGGATAACCAAACAGACTGGACACTACTGCGGATAAAGAGACCGAATTTTCTGCGTACTCCCTGCATTGTTCTGCATTTGCCCGGATACCGGATACACAGTTTTCTGTAAACAGTTTGAGGGAGTTGGTCAGAATTGTAGCTGATTCGAAAAGACATTTGGCAATAATCCCTTCCCATACATTTAAGTCCAAATCGCTGCGCTCCACAGCCATGCTGATGGTCATATCGTTTCCGCATATCTGATAGCAGACCTGATTCATCAGTTCCGGTATTGTAGGGTTGATTTTCCCAGGCATAATGGAAGAACCCGGCAGCATTTCCGGAAGGCTGATCTCAGAAAATCCCGCCCTGGGTCCGGATGACATAATCCGCATATCCGACGACATTTTGGAAACGCCTGAAGAGAGGGCCTTTAACGCATAGGATATCCGGGTATACAAATCCCCATTCTGAAAACTGTCAAAATAATTTGCTGAAAGACGGATGTCCCACCCGGTTATTTCCCTGAGACGACGCAGCACAGCATCTGTGTAACCCTGTTCACAGCCCACGCCGGTGCCCACAGCCGTACCTCCAAGGGAAATTTCCAGGCATTCCTCGGAAACATATTTGATAAAACGGGCCTGGCGGGACACAAAGGAAGCATATCCGCCGAATTCCTGTCCCAAAGTCACGGGCAGCGCATCCTGGTAGCAGGTTCTGCCGATTTTTACAACTGACTTAAATTCTTCTGCTTTTCGTTTTAAGACCACACACAGTGTCCGGGTCCGCTCCTCCAGTTTTTCCAGCTTTTTATGCATGGCCAGCAGCAGCGCAGACGGGTATACGTCGTTGGTTGACTGGCATTTATTCACATGGGTGTTGGGATGAACCACATGATAATCTTTTTTTCCCGAAAGAATCTCTGATGCCCGGTTGGCAAGAACTTCGTTGATATTCATGTGGGGAGTGATTCCTCCTCCCCCGGTGAACAGGTCTACCGGAAACTGCTCCTCATATTTTCCTGCTATCACCTCATCACATGCCTGGGCGATGGCCCTGGCAATCCCGGAATCAATGGCTCCAATCTCGCCATTTGCCAGTGCTGCTGCTTTTTTTATCACTGCCAGATAATAGATTAACTCTGTTTCTTCCACATTCATGGTCTGTCCGGAATGGGGAGATGCCCCCATTCCCCGCATAGTCTGGATGCCATAGTAATTTTGATCATCCAGTTCCATATCACCGATGAAATCATGTTCCCATCTTGTTCCCATTACTGCAGGCTGCCTCCCTTTCATCGCTTTTTATATGGGCGGCGGTTTATAGCCGCCGCCTGCATTCAGTTAAAATTCCACTATGTATCTGCCCATATTTTTCGCTGTGGGGTCATGGAATGCGTCGAATGCTTTATTGATTTCATCTAGTGTTATTTTTTCAATCACCAGTTCATCCAGTTTGTATTTCCCTGCAAGATACAGCTCCGCAATCTTGGGGAAATCCTCAAATGGGTTCACATCCCCGTAGAAGCTTCCCTTTAAGACTTTGCCGATGCGGTGGAAACTTCCGGAAGGAAGGGTCAGCTGGCCGTCAGCAGGGTATGCGCCGATCACCACAGTGGTGCCTCCTTTGCGTGTAGACAGCCATGCGTCGGTGCCCACAGCCGGGATGCCTGTGCAGTCAATGGCATAATCCACCCCGCATCCCCCGTTGATTTCTTTCACAGCCGCAGCCACATCTTCCACGCTTTGGGTATTGAGCACATCGGTTACGCCGAACTGTTTTGCCGTTTCCAGATTATCGTCTTTGATGTCGCAGGCGATAACTTTTCTGGCTCCGGAGAGAACCGCGCCCTGAATGGCATTGGCCCCAACCGCGCCGATTCCGAATATGGCAACACTGGAACCTGCCCTTACCCCTGCCGCTCTCACAGATGCGCCATAGCCAGTGGCAACACCACAGCCGATCATACACGCCTGAGCCATGGGCATTTCATCTGGTATAACCACACAGCTTAATTCCGGAACCACCGTGTATTCTGCAAATGTGGAGAGCAGAGATGAGTGATAACAGGTTTTTCCGTCCATGGTCATTCTGCTGGTATCATCCAGCAGTGTACCTGCAAACATAGGACCGAAGGCCATCTCACACAAAGTTACCTGGCCGGCTACGCAGTTGGGGCATGTTCCGCAAAAAGGAACCCAGCTCAACGCCACTTTATCGCCTACTTTGCATTTCGTCACATTGGGACCTGTTTCCACTACCACTCCGGCCCCTTCATGTCCCAGCACCTGGGGTATGGGTGTGGTAGGGTCATTTAAGGTATTCAGGTCACTGTGGCATACTGCTGTTGCTTTGATCTGTACCAAAACTTCATTTGCCTTGGGCTTATCTAATTCTACGCCACGGATTTCCACTGGTTTTCCCACTTCAGTCATTACTGCTGCTCTCATTTTCATATCTGCATCCTCCTGATTTTGCCCTGCATTCTAATAATTCTTGTTCCCTGTTCAACGCTTAATGTGCATACCAGATGGCTTTTGCCTTGGTATATAGTTCCAGGGAACGGGAACCGCACTCTCTTCCCCATCCGCTCTGCTTATAGCCGCCGAATGGGCTGGCCGGATCATAGCAGCCGTATCTATTGATAAATACCATACCTGCCTGCAGAGCGTTTGCCACTCTCTGGGTTCTGGCTACGTCGTTGGTCCAGAAACCGGAGCCCAGTCCATATTCAGAATCGTTGGCCATGGCAACGGCTTCTTCCTCTGTGTCAAAGGGAATCACCACCAGAACCGGTCCAAAGATCTCCTCTCTTGAGATGCGCATATCGTTGGTGCAGTCGTAGAAGATCGTCGGATTAATAAAATACCCGTTGGCGTTGCTTCCCTCCACATTTCTGTCTCCTCCACAGAGCAGTTTGGCGTGGTCTTCATTTTTACCGATTTCTATGTAATTCATGATGGAATCAAAATGTTCTTTGGACACCTGCGCTCCCTGATTGGATTCCGGGTCGAAGGGGTCTCCCACTTTCCAGTTCTTTGCCATTTCCACCAGCCCGTTACATACTTCTTCATAGCAGGTGCGCTGAACAAACAGCCGCGTAGGTTCGGAACACTTTTCGCCTTTGCCGCTGAACATGGCCACAAAGGAACGTTCGATGGCCCATTTCATATCCGGCGCGTCGTCAAAAATAATGTTGGCTGACTTGCCGCCCAGCTCCAGGCTAAGGGTCTTTAAGTTGGAATCAGCAGAGTCATGCACCAGCTGTTTTCCTACTGATGTACTTCCTGTAAAGGCTGCCTTGTCCACCAGCGGGCTCTTTGTAATATAGGAGCCGATGGAACCTTTTCCCACAATGAGATTTACAACGCCTTTCGGCAGCAGGCCTGACTCGTCAAAAATCTCAAATAAGCGGATCAGCGAGAAGGAGGTTACACTGGAAGGCTTCATAATCAGACAATTGCCTGCTGCCAGCGCTGGAGCCAGTTTGTAGCCTGCCATATCCATGGGGTAATTCCACGGGATAATCTGCCCGCACACACCTACCGGCTCTCTCCTGGTATAAGAGAAGAAATCTCCGTTTACCGGGTTGGTTTCCCCGTAGATTTTATCTGTCCATCCCGCGTAGTAGTCAAAAAAATCTGCTACATTAGTCACATCTTCGCAGGATTCTGTGAATAATTTGCCATTATCCATAGTCTCAATGGTTGCCAGCTCTTCCAGATGTTCCCGGATTAAGTCAGCCAGCTTTCTCATAATGACGCCCCGCTCTCTATTGGTAATCTCTGTTCTCCAGGGGCCATGGTCAAAAGCCTCTCTCGCCGCCTTTGCGGCTTCTTCAATATCCTTTTCATCAGCGCATACATAGGTGCCGATCACTTCTCCTGTGGCCGGGTTAATGGATTCCATCTCAATTCCATGCCCCTGCTTCCACTCCCCGTTAATATAAAGAGCCTTCGTCCTCTTTTCTCTCAGCCATTCTTTTGCCCATTCTAATTTTGGTGCTGCCATAACCTTATTCTCCTTTCTCTTTTGCCGTATCATCCATGGATTCAGCGGCGTTTGATTTATTATCAGTTATTTGTTTTCTGCTGTCTGGCTTTCCTGCTGCCGGCAGTGCTTCAGAAATTTCTCCAGCCCCATCTGGCCAATCATCCGGCTAGCCTTCTGATACCCGTACACTTCTTTGTACCGTACCACCAGCGGGATACTGCTCATGGCATACTGTCTGCATACCAATGAGTTACAGGTTACCCCAACAATGCATTTTTCTGTGAACAAATGTATGGCTTTCGTCAGCCGTCTGATATTCTGCATCAGCAGAAATCCCATCATTTCTTCCCAAATATTCAGATGCATCTCCCCGCTTTCCAATGCCTCCAGAATCACCCCATGATTCCCCTGTACCAGGAAATTGCATTGGATCATCATCTCCGGAACCACCGGATTGACCTTCCCCGGGAAAAAGGAAGACCCTTTTTGCACCGGGGGTACCGTCAGTTCAGCCAGCCCTGTCTCCGGCCCGGAACACAAAAGCCGCAGATCCCGGGAAAACTTACTCATCAGCGCGGACAAAATGCTGACCTCCGTGGAAACTCTTGCCAGGTCGTCTGGGTTCTGGGCAGCGTCATAGGGGGAATCCCACCAGCTGACATTTCTCTTAGTCACGTCCCGGAGAGCATCTATAATTTGTTCCCGGTAGGCATCCGGGGCTCCGGTTCCCGTTCCAACCACGGTCCATCCCAGATTTACCTGTTCCATCAGGGACTTCAGACTCTCCAGCTTCTCCCGGCTTCTTCCTGCTGACGCAAGCACTCCTTTCCACAAACTGTCAACAGGTATCTGCATGCCGTCCTGCCAACAGGTTCTGGCTATGGTCTGAATACTGCCAAACTCTCTGACTTTCTCCTGCATAACAGCCATAAAATCTTCCAGAGCCCCCGCAAGGTCCTCCAGCATCCCATACAGAGTAATTCGAAGAGCCGTGTGGCAGACATCGGATGTGGACTGGCTTCGGTTAATATGATCTACCGGGTCCGCTTTTTGGTCTGTGAGCTCTGCCAGCACTTCATTGATGTTCATATTAATTCCAATTCCGCCGCCTCCGTGAAACACATCCACCGGGAAATTTTCAGCATAGGAAAGTTCTTTCGCCTTTCTGCATGCTTTCACAATTTCGAGAAAAACCTCTTCCTCCAAAATGCCGGCCCGATAATTAGCAAGAGCGCATGCTTCCTTTACCTGAATCAGAGTATGTATGTATTCCGGGAAATCTGCCAGTACCACTCCTGAAAAGGACATATTTTCTACTGTCAGCTTTGTCTGTTCCCCACACATGGCTGCTCCTTTCTAAATCCTCTTCGCAATCATGCTGTCATGTGTACTTCGTGTTTAATGTTCATATTATGAATAATTTGTTCGTGATAACAGCCTAACACAGACTTTCAGCCTTGTCAAACGATTCGTCACATTTCTCTTTTTTATCCAAATTTAGGCGAATTGTTTTGTATATTTTAACTAATCATTTGTGTGATTATTAAATTATTTGGTGATTTATCCGATT
>Ga0137308_102148_pt1 | contig 14639 bp, 14 predicted proteins | sample Inofrocosms_June_FD_97181 | JGI IMG/M metagenome (GOLD analysis project Ga0137308, IMG submission 97181) | Mouse cecal microbial communities from Vienna, Austria - N-Acetylneuraminic and N-Acetylglucosamine D2O microcosms_June | ecosystem: Host-associated > Mammals > Digestive system > Large...
CAGGCATACCCAACCCGATGGAAGGACGCTGCCAAAAGCACTCCCAGTACATAAGCCACCCATTTTCGCTCCATATAAAATGGCACCAGGATTCCCAGGAACAAACAAATCGCCCATCCCTGCCGAAGCCCTGACACCATATACGTTACAAACAACACAGGGTATAGCAAAAACAAACCTGCCGTCTTCATCGGTACATAGCGCCTAAGAAAGCGGTCAATCAGCAGCATCTCTGCTAGTCCAATCACCATGGTAAATACCCAAAAAGGCGCATGAAACACTTTAAAAGCCGCCGACAAAAGCCGCCATCCAATCTCAGGATAAAACCCACAGATATATCCTTTTGAGAAATCAATCACCGCCGGAATCGTCTCATAGATGGCATGGTATGTCCCATAGTCTGTCCCCTGTCCAAAACGAAAACAAAGACAGACAGTCGCCACGCCCCAACATCCTAAGTAGATGCGTCCTTCATATTGAGGTCGAAACCACGCACACAGCGTTCCCCCTGCTAACAGCAAAAATGTCAAAAAATACAGACTCATGCTTTTCCTTCCAATATATCTGCAATCCGTTTACTTGCAAAGCCATCGCCATAAGGATTGCTTGCCATACTCATCTTCCGATACGCCTCTTCATTTTCCAGAAGCTGCTTAAAGTTCTGATAGATAACTTCTTCATCTGTTCCAACCAGCCGAAGTGTACCCGCTTTGATACCCTCCGGGCGCTCTGTTGTATCCCGCATCACTAACACTGGTTTTCCAAGAGATGGCGCTTCTTCTTGTATTCCGCCGCTGTCTGTCAGTATCAGATAGCTTCTGGAGAGGAAATTGTGGAAATCTAGCACATCTAAAGGCTCGATAATCCGAATCCTCTCATCTCCTCCTAATATCTCATCCGCTGTCTCTCTAACCACCGGATTCATATGAATCGGATAGATAGCCTTAATATCCGGGTGCTCATCACAGACTCTTCGAATTGCCCGGAACATATGTTTCATCGGTTCTCCTAGATTCTCTCTTCGATGAGCAGTAATCATAATCAGACGGCTTCCTTTGGCCCAGTCAAGCTCAGGATGGGTATAGTCCTCTCGAACGGTCGTCTTTAGCGCATCAATCGCTGTGTTTCCAGTGACATAGATACTCTCTGCTGCCTTTCCTTCTTTTAGAAGATTTTGCTTTGACAGTTCCGTTGGAGCAAAATTATAAGAAGAAATAATACTGACTGCTTGTCTGTTAAATTCTTCTGGATATGGAGAATAAATATTATACGTACGAAGCCCTGCCTCCACATGTCCCACCGGAATCTGTAGATAAAAACATGCCAGCGCTGTTACAAACGTTGTCGAAGTATCTCCATGTACCAGCACAACATCTGGTTTTGCCTTTTCTAAGACTTCTCTAATACGATTTAAAATATTAGTTGTGACATCAAAAAGCGTCTGCCTGTCTTTCATAATACTAAGGTCATAATCTGGCACCACAGAAAAAGCTTCTAACACCTGATCTAACATCTGCCTATGCTGTCCTGTAACACAGACTTCCACTTCTAAGTTTTTTCTGCTCTTTAATTCATTGACCAGCGGACACATCTTAATTGCCTCCGGCCTGGTTCCAAATACCAGCATAATCTTCTTCATCTTACTGTCCTCCTAGTCTCTTTTGAATCTGTTCTGCCAATCTGTGATTATTTTTTTCCACATGGACATGGCTGGTAAAATGTTCCACTGCTTCTGTATAATACGTATAGTTATCTGCTATCATACGTATCGCGGATTCATAGTCGTCAGACGCCTGTCCCACTTTATATTTCTCACAAAATTCCTTTAAAGGCGGATTCGTTGATGTCACCACTGGTTTTCCTTCAAATAAAAACTCATAGATTTTGCCGCTTGCGCAGTATTTATTATTTAAGTCTCTCTGATGATAAGTAACCATCCCAAGCTGACTGTGCATAATAAAATATTTCAGATGATTTTCGTCCATCCGTGGAAAGATTTTCACATTGGTCAGGTTCTGGCTTCGTATCGTCTCCCGGATAATCAGCTCGTCTTCTTCGTCACTCTCTCCGATTAAAAGCAGCTCAAAGTTCTCTCCAAGCCCTTGCATCGCCTCCACCATACGAACTGTTGTTCGAGATACATCACAGCCTGCGGTGGAAATTATCCGAAATTTCTGTGTATCGGCAAAAAATTCCTTACATTCTTCTTCTATCTGCTGTTTAGCCTTCTCATCGCTATAGACAAGGCGTCGAATATTTTCATAATTAAGTGGCGTCTCTTTTAAGCCAAACATCTTAACCATTCGCCTTGCCCGATATCCATTGGCCGCAATCACCACATCCGAACGCCTTGTGAAAATTTTCTCAATCAGACACCCCAGTTTTCCCGCGATTCCAGAAGCACTTTTATAGCTGTAAAGCTCCCTGCAGTCCTGCACGACGTAGCGGGCATGTGTTAATCTTTTGGCAAGATAACCAGGAAGTATCCCTTTGCGGTTGTCAATAAAAATAATATCCTGCAAGCCAAGCTCTCCCATCTTCTGACAGATAAACAGCAGAAAATGGCTATAGCCTCTATCGTGGTACAAAATATGTCTGTCTTCTATTGGTTTTTCGCCGTCAGAAGCACGTGTAATATAGGTCGTCTCCCCAAGCTCCTTTGCCACTTTGATAAGCTCTCGAAGTCTTCCGTCATATTTATAGTAATCATAAGAAATCAAAAGTATCTTCATAGATGCCTCCCTTTTACAAGGTCTTTTCCCGAATCAATCTGATAACCTTCTGCTGGTCTTCTTCGGTTAAATAGGGAGATAACGGAAGCGATAAGACTCGTTCACAGACGCGATTGCTTACCAAAAATTCCTCTCCATAATGCCAAAGTCCGGCAAATGCGGTCTGTCTGTGCATCCCTTTGCGGTAATAAATCATACAGGGCACGCCGTTTTCTTTAAGATATGCCTCTACGTCATCACGCTCTTTTTGGTCTTTTAACAAGATACTATACTGCGCCCATCCTGAAGAAAGTCCTTCTGGAATCTGTGGAACTTTTACACAGTCTTTTAGACTTTCCGTATAAATATCTGCAATCCGATTAACCTCTGAAAGTTCCTTTTTCTGAAATGCTGCAAGCTTTACCTGAAGCACTGCTGCCTGCAACGTATCCAGACGAGAGTTCATGCCAATACGAACATTGTCATATTTCCCACTGCCTTTTCCATGTACGCGAAGAGAAGAAAGAAGTTTAGCCCAATCCTCCCGGTCGGTAAAGATAGCTCCACCGTCGCCATAGCATCCAAGCGGTTTGGCCGGGAAAAAAGAGGTAGTCGCTAGGTCACCAAAGCTACCTGCATATTTGCCATGGTAGACACCACCAAAACCCTGCGCCGCATCTTCCAGGATATAGAGACCATATTTCTCCGCGATTTGACGAATTCTCTGATAGTCTGCCGGCAGGCCAAAAAGGTCTACGGTGACAATCGCCTTTGGAGTCAGCTTTCCTTCTTTTAGCACTGCCTGGATAGCGCGCTCTAGGCTATCCGGGTCCATATTAAAGGTATCCTCTAAAATATCGGTAAAGACTGGAGTAGCACCTTCGTATGCTACCGTCTCTGCAGAGGAGAAGAATGTAAAATCTGGTACAAATACCGCATCATTTTCTCCAATCCCTAAGACCATCAATGCTAAAGTCAGTGCATCTGTACCGTTGGCACAGGTGATACAATGCTTTACGCCTACATACTTGGCAAGCGCAGCTTCCAGCTCTGCCACTTGCCTGCCACTGATATAATTAGCATCCATAAGCACCTGGCGAATCGCCGCATCCATCTCTGGCTTTAATACCTCATACTGCTTTTTCAAATCGCGAAATTCCATTGTTATTCATCCCCTTTGATTCTCTCGCATAGATTCCAGATTCCCTCCGCCGAATTAAAATTCTCTGGCACAATCTCCTCTGCCGGAATCTCGATACCAAACTGGTCCTCAATCTCCGCAATCAGCGTAATCACATCAAAAGACTCCAAAAGTCCATCATCAATCAATTCTTTCTCTGTCTCAAAATCAATCTCTGGCTTTAACGCCGTTAAAAGTTCAAATAATTCCTGCATGTTTATGCTCCTATGAGAGTTCCGCTTCAGTTCAGTCAATGCCTGAACTTCTGCTGTTTTTAGAGTTCCGTTGTTTTTAAAGTTCCACTCCAGTTCAGCCAATGCCTGAAGGAGAACAATTTCTGCCCGCGACGCGTTCAGAAATCATTCTGGGCATTGCCTGAACTTCCGCTGTTTTTTACCTTCTTGTATTTAGTGTCCAGGTTTCTAGGTCTTCTCGTATAAGCTTAGTGCCTTCTCTTTCTTTATAAAAATAGATACTCGGCAGCTTTCGGCTTAAGAATAAATAGATTCCCTCTGTAACAGAATATGCCCCAATATTGTGAAAAACCAGACAATCTCCCACTCTTACATCCACAAGTGGTAACTTTTTCAATAAAACATCTGCTACCGTACAAAGTGAACCATAGACTGTCCATTCCTCTGCTTCTTCCTGCTCCATCGGATGTTGTGGAAAGTAGGATAATATCGGTGTCTTCATCGCCATATTTTGCCCATAATAATTCACATGGTGAATACCGCCATCCACAATACATACATTGACTGCATCATTTCGTTTCTGGTCTACCACCTTTGTCAGATAATACCCGCAAGAAGCTGTCAAAAAGCGTCCCATCTCAAAGATAACCTGATAAGGCCTCTCTCTTTGAAAAAGCTTTGCAAACTCCTCCAAAAGCACTCTATCTTCCTCAAAATCATCTTTGGTAAAATATGGTACCCCAAGCCCTGGGCCAAACTCTAATGTTTCTGTTATAAAACCTTCCTCATCCTGAAGTCTTTGTATAAACTCCTCAATATACACCACTTCTGCAGCGATTTTCTTTAACACTTTCTTCTGCGTCCCGGTAAAATACTGAATACCGCCAATCTTTAGAAAAGGATGTGCATTTCGTGCACGCACTAGCTCTACTATATCGGATTCACTCATCCCAAATTGGTTGCCGCTTGTCACCCGCAGTAGCACTTCCACCGTCTTTTTTGTATCCTTTGCACAGCGAGAAAGCAATTCGAACTGTTGTTTGGATTCTGCGGTATAGTGCATAACCCCCTGCTCCATCGCATAGCATACATCTTCTTCCTCTTTAAAGACACCGGAGAGCACTATCTTCTCCATTGGCAAATGCTCTTTGACACAGATATGAAATTCTCCTGGCGAACAGACCTCGTAGCGCTCTACATACGCATCCATCTCTCCTATCAAAAAGGGATTAGCTTTTATTGCATAGCAAAGTTTTGCCGGGCGAATGACCTCTGTTACCCATTGTATCCGCTCCTTTAAGATATCCAAATCAAATATAAAAGCCGGCGTCTTTAAAGTCACTGCCAGATTTTTAAGCGTGTTCTCTTTCATCTGTTATCTCTCCTGCTTTTTATCCTGCATCTGATAATCCGCCATCAGTTTCTTTCTGTCAATTTTTCCATTCTTTGTCATAGGCATCGTCTCCACCTGACAGAAGATATTGGGAATCATAAACCTTGGAAGCTTTTCTGTCAACTGCTGAATGATCTCCTTTGCCAAAAGTTTCCCTGCATAAAAGCATAAAATCTTTGTATTTGGCTCATCAAAGATGCAGAGTGCCCGCTCGATTCCGTCTAACGCCTGAAGTGCAGTCTCTATCTCCCCAAGCTCAATCCGGTGCCCCATATGTTTAATCTGAAAATCCTTCCGGGTGACATAATATAGCTCCCCCTTCTCATCATATCTGCCCAAATCCCCTGTTCGATAGATAGGCTCTACATAACAATGATTTAAAGGATTCTGTACAAATACCTCGTCCGTCTTCTCCTGGTTGCGATAATAGCCAAGCGCTAACGCTGTACCAGATACACAGATTTCTCCAAGCACACCAGGCTTTGTCAAAAGTTTGTCATTCTCATCTAGCAAAAAGACCCGCTCATTGGGAAATGCCTCTCCAATTGGCAAAGTCTCCTCCTCTGAAAACTCCCGGTCTAAAATATAATACGTACAGTTACAAGTAATCTCTGTTGGTCCATAGAGATTGACATACAGCGCATCCGGCAGATAGCTTTTCCAATAATTCAGATGTTTCACTGGCATCACTTCCCCGCTAAACATCACCCGGCGGATGCTTTCTGGCACTTTATAGCGAAAGCCTTTGAGCATTGAGATAATACAAAGTGCCGATACCGCCCAGGTCAGCGTTGTCACCTTTCGCTCGTCCAAAAAATCCAGAAGCTTTTTAGGTACGGAAAAATATTTCTTAGGAATCACCTGAAGCGTTGCTCCGGTTCTAAGCGCCGGATAAATATCTTTTACCGATACATCAAAGTCAAACGGCGCCTGATTGCCGATAACATCCTCGGTACCTATCCCAAAAATCCGCACAAAATGTTCGGTAAAATCAATGACTGAACGGTGTGAGACCACAACCCCTTTAGGTACTCCTGTTGAACCAGATGTAAAATTGGTATAGAGTGGGTCTGTGTCACAGGCTGTTTTCCTTCGGCTATCAAGCGTCTCCTTATCTATCTCACTTTTTGCTAACTCCTCTATAAGCAAAATCTCTCCATCAAAGCAGAGCGCTTGTACTTTCTCTAAATATTGGCTGGAAGTTACAACTATCTTAGCTTCAAGTGTTTTAAGTATCGTCTGGATTCGCTCTGCTGGCTGTGAAATATCCACCAATGTATAAAAGCAGCCTGCACAGACTGCTCCCATAAATACATTCAAAGTCCATGCCTCTTTTTCCATCAGAACCGGCACAGGACTGTTTTGTACAAGCACTTTCGAAAGCCTGCTGCCGATTCTTCTGGCGTAAGAGAACACTTCCTGATACGTAAAACTCTGCTCGATATCTGCAAACGCGATTTTCTCAGGGTATTTGGCCGCACTGGCCTCCAGATAATCCAAAATATTGTAAACCATGCGTGTTTTCTCTATCCTTTCTTCTCCAGCACTCTGCGCGCCGGATTACCAAACTGCTTCTCCCCCTCTGGCACATCCCGGATTGCCACAGCGCCAATTCCAAGATATGCTTTGTCTTCTACATGAATTCGATTTGTTGTCACTGCCATAGGTGCCACATAGACATGTTCTCCTATCTGACAATGACCGGAGATGCTGGCTTTTCCGCTAATCAGTGTCTCTGTTCCAATCTGGCAGTTATGTCCTACATCTCCCAACATTCCAATCATAGAGCCCTTATGAAGAACTGTCGTTCTGGTATCTCCTGCTGCAAGCACCGCACCAGCCAGCAACAGGCAGCCATCCTCTATCACAGTCCCTGCCAGATGTGGAAGGGTACGACAAGTCCCATCTTCCAAGCGATAAATATCCGCATCTTCCACACCGATCATACATTTTTCCTTAATCTGCACACGGTTTCCAATCCGCACATGGTCTTTGATAATGGTGCCAGCACCTATCTCGCAGTCATCGCCAATCACCACATCTCGGCCAATCACGCAAAAAGGCCCAATCTTCACCCGCTCTCCTGTAATAAGGTCTGCGTTTAGATAACTTCCATCCTTTAACAAAAGTTCCGTTTTTGGCATCTGTTCTGCCATGCGATTTAATAATTCACCATATAGGTTCTTAGGCGTCTTACTCTTTAGCCAGATGCTAGAGGATTCCTTTGACAGCTCTGCCTGCTCCCCGGTAATAAAGATACTTTCACGGACTTCTCTATAACACTCAGCCAATGTATTTTTTACAAAAATAATCGTATGGTCTTCTGGAGCCTCTGGGTCTGATACTCCATACACCCAGAAATCCTTTATTTCCCCACTTGGAAACTGCTCTTTTAAAAGCTCGCTTGCTTTTATCTTACTTACCGGAAACATCAAATTCTCCTGTCATATCGGTGCTTTTAAAATGTGTCAGCGGCAGTTTAACGGGTCTGCCTTCTCTCTGGCTTTTGTAGATTGCCAGTACAAGCTCTAATGCATTGCGCCCTGCCACGGCATCTACATAGGGTGCACGGTCTTTTTCGATGGCGTCCATGACGTCTGCATACAGGCTGATATGCCCATTGCCATAGACATTGCTGGTAGCTTCGCGAAGTTTACGGTTCTTATCATCCCCCTTGGACTCATCTGCAAACTCCCAGATATCAATATTATTTGTGGAAGTGCCGCCGATTTTTACTGTACCATGCTCTCCAAAGAGATAAAGGGTCTCCTCTAGATTTTTCGGGTAGACATTGGTTGTCCCCTCTATCGTCGCCACCGTGCCATTTGCAAATGTCACGACAGCCATTCCAACATCCTCTGCCTCCAAGTACCCATGAAACTGCTGTCTTGTCACGCCGTAGACCTCTGTTACCTCATCGCCAAGCATCCAGCGCAAAAGATCTATCCCATGGATACACTGGTTCATCAAAGCACCCCCGTCAGAGGCCCACAAGCCCCTCCAGGGCGCCTGTTCATAGTATCCCCTGTTTCGATTCCAGCGCACATGCACAGAGCCATGAGAGAGCTTTCCAAAGCGTCCAGCCTCCAAAGCCTTTCTTGTCTCCTGTACCGCCACATTAAAACGGTTCTGATGACAAGCCGAGACCTTGACATTTTTCTCCTTGGCGCGGCGCACAATCTCATCTGCATCTTCAATACTCATCGCCATTGGCTTTTCTATAATGCAGTTTACCCCATGGTCAATGCAGAACAGCGCAACCTCTGCATGCATCCCACTCTCCGTTGCAATCCCGACAAGCTCTGGCTTTACCTCTTCTATCATCTTCTGATAATCCGTATAGCGTACAATCGAAGCATCTTTCTCTAATCCATGCTTTGCAAGCAGCGCCTCCATCTGTTCTGGAACAGCGTCACAGATTGCCGCAAAGGTAAGACCATTATGCACCACTGCCTTTATATGATTTGTCGCAATCCTCCCACAGCCAATCAATGCATATCTCATTATAGCACCTCAATATTCTCTCTGTTCTCTATCTGTTTCATTACATTTTTTGTATCAAAGATGGCTTTGGCATACTTTTGTACCAGTGCATAGTCCACATTGGTATGTGCCGCTGTCACCATCACAAGGTCTGCACTCTCTAAAAGCTCCTTATCTAACACAGGCTCACTCGTATGCACCTCGCCTTTATATTTATACTGGCGAACCCATGGGTCAAAATAGACTACTTCCGCCCCCGTCTTATCCAATTCCTCAATCACCCGAAGCGCTGGACTTTCCCGGTAGTCGTCAATATCCTGCTTATAGGCAACGCCTAGCACCAGTACCCTTGAACCATTTAATGCCTTTTTAAAACGGTTTAATATCTTTCCTGCACGCTCGACACAGTAAGCCGGCATCCGGTCATTAATCATCATTGAGCTCTCAATCATTGAAGTATGAAATCCATACTCTCTTGCCTTCCAGGAGAGATAATATGGGTCAAGAGGAATACAATGTCCGCCAAGACCAGGCCCCGGATAGAAAGGCTGAAAGCCATAGGGCTTGGTGCTCGCCGCATCGATAACTTCCCAGATGCTAATCTTCATCTCATTACAGAGCATCGCCAGTTCATTAATCAGGCCAATATTGATATTGCGGTACGTATTTTCCAGAATCTTTTCCATCTCTGCAATCGCAGGAGAAGATACTTCCTTGACATCGCCATCTAGCACCGAACGGTACATCGCTGCAATCACTTCTGTTGCATCTTTTCCAATGCCACCTACTACTTTCGGCGTATTTTTGGTCTTGTAGATCAGATTGCCCGGGTCTACGCGCTCCGGTGAAAAGCCCAGATAAAAGTCCTTTCCACAAGTAAGCCCGGAACCTTTTTCCAGTATCGGACATACCAATTCCTGCGTTGTCCCCGGATAGGTGGTGGATTCTAATACCACAATCGTATGTTTCTTTAAGTACTTTGCAATCTCTGCTGTAGAATCTCTTACACAGCTTAAATCCGGCTCCTGGTGAATATCTAAAGGCGTTGGCACGCAGATAGCAATAAAATCCACATCCTGAATAAAGGAAAAATCGGAAGTCGCTGACAGGAATCCTTCCTCCACCAGCCGTTTTAAATCTTTATCCACCACATCACCGATATAGTTATGGCCCTTATTGACCATCTCCACCTTAATAGCCTGCTCGTCAAAGCCAATCGTGCGAAAACCAGCCTTTGCCTTCTCCACAGCCAGCGGAAGCCCGACATAGCCAAGGCCAATAACGCCAACTTTTATCTCTTTTTTTGCGATTTTTTCTAATAATAACTGTTTCATGCTTCTTCCTCCCAGCCTGCACACAGAGACAATATCTTATGATATTGCTTTGCCAGCGTTGCATAGTTATATTGCTCGCGAATCACCTTTCGTCCCTTTTCTCCCATACTCTCCCGTTCCTTCTCTGACATATGGTAGACTGCAATCAGTGCCTCTGCATACGCTTTAGGGTCGTTACACGGCACTACAAGCCCACCACCAGAGTCTTTTACAACATTGGGAGAATTGCAGGCAAATACCGTGGGATTGCCAGAATACAGATAATCGTTTAATTTATTCAGACTTAAGCCTAAATCATTTAAGACTCTGTCATCCTTTAGCGCTGCCATACAGACCTTTGCCTTAGAAAGCGCCACCGCCACCTGGCTTTTCTCGATACGTGAAAAGATACAGACATTTTTAAGCCCCTCTCTCTCCACTCTTGCTTCAAGCTCTGCGCGCAGGCATCCATCTCCAATAAAAGCAAAATGTATTTCTTCCATGCCATGTTCCTGAAGATAGGCGGCTGCGTCTAACATATCTGGCAGACATTCCGAATCCACAAAGCTTCCGGTATAGACTGCACACCAGTGTTTTTGAAGATAACATTCTAATTCTTCTGGAAGTGAAATCTCCTTTTTCTCTAATACCTGGTCAATCTCCTTTGTATGATAGCCATTCGGAATCCAGAACACACGTTCTGTATTCGCATAGGAAAATTGCTTTAGATACTGCCAGCCACGTTCCATCGTTGTGACAATCGCATCTGCCCTTTTGTAAGCTCTGCGCTCTAGCAGAGAAAACAACAGACATATCGGATGAAATTTTGACCAGCCATAGATTTCTATAAAAGACAACGGCCAGAAATCCCGAATCTCGCAGATAAATGGAATCTTTTTCTTCTTTGCAATGCGATAGGCGCTCTCCCATGCAAAAGGATGTACCGAAGACCCAATCACCACATCCGGCACCCCAAATCTTTGATAAAATCTCGCCTCATACTTTCTCATCAGCCGGCTGTAATCCATCATATTCAAGATACGCGCCGGCCCATTGCCATGGTAAGTTGGGGCAGTGCGAAGCCATACATAGTGGATATGGGGGGAGACATTTCGGATGGTGACTGGTTTTTCATACAGATAGCGTTCTCCCCTATGACTGTATGCGGATAAAAACACAACCACCTGAAGATTTTGTTTTACCAACTCCTTCGCAAGTTCATAGTGTCTGTCTCCTTCTAAGCCTGAATGATGGTTTAAAATCCAAATAGTTCTCATATCAACTCTCTCCGAGTCATAATCTCATTATATTTCATCATCACAATGCCTTCCTCATAAGAACTAATGTTTGGTGTATTTATCTTACCTTGCAGATTCTTTACCAGATAGGACATATGATTCACACCTGCTTCATAGGCATGTGGGTATCCGCCTCCAAATCGCGGATTGACTTCCGACAAATAATACACACCATCACAGTCAAAAATATCAATATCAATCTGGCCTCTTAGACCACTTTCCTTTACAAATACTTCTACCAGCGCAAATAACTTAGGGTCTTTAAAAGAAATCCCTTTATCGGTCTCTCCAGCACGCATCACCAATTTCTTTTTCGCAAAGATAGAGATAACTTCGCCGCTTATCATATCAATATAGCAATCCACCCCTATCTCCTGCCCTTTTAGATATTCCTGAATTAACAGTCCATCCGAATGTTGAAATAATAACTCTACAGTTTCCTTATCTTCTGCCTTTGAGATAGCAATGCTTGCGCTTCCTCTAACTGGCTTTACAAAAACCGGATAAGCAATCTCTCCTTTTTTTACATCCTGATAAAATGTCTCTTTATCTATATAACTTTTTGCACATGCGTAGTTGTGTGCTGTCAGCCACTGATACATCTGCCATTTGTCCAACGTCCTCTCACACCACTGATAAGGAGATCCAATCACCATCACGCCAAGCGCTTGAAAGCGCTCTTCATGCTCTGCTAACAACGACAGCTCTGGGTCAATCAAAGAAAATATTCCTGTAATCTTCTCCTTTTGGCAGATGTCAAATATCACATCAATATATCCTGGTTCTGTCATACGAGGAACTAAGTAATACTTGTCTGCATCATAGAGCGCAGGGGCATTCGGGCTCATATCTGTTGCCACCACATGTCCCGCTCCCGCTAGTTCCTTTTTTAAATATTGAATGATTTTATTCCTTGTCCCACAGCTTAGAACCAAAATATTCGTCATGATTTACTCCTATTATTGTTTAAATAGTCAAAGAAGAGAGGAGTTCCGCCTGTGTGAAGAAATAGGATATTTTTATTGTGAATCCCATTTTTCTCCACAAAATCACACATTCCCGCAAATGCTTTCCCTGTATAGGTTGCATCTAGTGGAATCCCTTCTAAGATTAACATACGCTGGATAGATTCCTGAATGGTAACGTCGTCGCTTCCATATCCATCCTTTGTATATGCATCTAAAAATTCTACAAAATGTTCTGAATATAAGTTCTCTTTTTGACAAGCAGCCAGATAATCCTTTACACTTTGAATGACAACTTCTCTCCCATAGGGATTTTTCCGTGCAATACTGATACCAATAATTCTCCTGTCTATCTCCTGCGAAAGTATCTGCCCACAGACCAGTCCAGCCTGCGTTGTCCCAGTCCCGGAAGCATGAAAGATATAGTCAAAGGCTATCTTCTCTTTTTCTTCATAATCCTTTATTTCTTTATAGGCTTCTACATAAGCCTGTGTTCCAATATTGCCGTGTCCTCCGCCCATAATAAAATAAGGATGGTATCCTTTATCGCGTAAATCCTGAAGCACTTTATCAATCGTCTCTTTTACTTCTGCAACGGGCGTCTGTAGTATCTTGGCCCCAAACAGCTCCATCATGTTCAGATTAAAAGTCATTTTACTATTTTCAGACGGTGAAATAATCAGACAAGGCATCTGGTCCATAGCGGATAGATTGGCAATCACCCGGCAGTGATTAGAGCTGCTGCTGCCATAGGTAACAATATAGTCAGCCTTTTGCTTTTTTACTTCCTGCCAAAACAGTCTTGCTTTCCTTGCTTTATTTCCTCCAAAAGAAAAAGGGTAGAGGTCATCTCTCTTTATATACAGCTGATTCGATGGCAGAAAGTGTTCCAATCTAACGACGGGTGTTGGCATACTGCTTTTTTCTATACTCATCAAAATCCTCCAAGACTCCAGGAGCTACAATATCTGAGCCCTTCCAGACTTTCTGTATCGTAGTCCAGATAATTTTACAATCCATCAGAAAAGAAAGATGTTCTACATATTCTCTATCATACTGAAAACGCTTTTCCCAGATACAGGTATTTCGCCCATGAACCTGTGCATATCCAGTAAGTCCTGGTCGAACCTGATGTCTGATATTTTCTTCTTTCGTATAATAGGGAAGATATTTTACCAGTAAGGGTCTAGGACCAATTAGGCTCATATCCCCTTTAAAAATATTATAGAGTTCTGGTAATTCGTCTAAGCTTGTTCTTCTTAGCATCTGACCAAATCCTGTCTGTCGGTCTTTATCTGGCAAAAGATTCCCTTTCTTATCTTTGGCATCTGTCATCGTTCGAAATTTATACATCTTAAATATCTTTCCATAACGTCCAGGACGTTCTTGACAGAAAAACACAGGAGAACCAAGCTTTTGTCTTACCAATATACACAAAAGCACATACAAAGGACTTAGGATAATAAGGGCACTTCCAGAGATAATAACATCTAGTGCCCGTTTGACATACCTTTCATAGATTCCTCTGCGTCTCTTTTTCATCTCCACAATCCTCTGATAATCCCACAAATTCTTGCCAAGTCTTCATCTGTCATCTTGGTATCGCTTGGCAGACAGACTCCTCTTCGAAATAACTTTGCTCCAACATCTCCATTGTCTATATAATCGTATCTAGCAAATACCGGCTGCAGATGCATAGGTTTCCATACTGGACGGCTCTCAATGTCGCCTTTTTCCAATGCTATCATAATATCTAATGGCCTTACTGGTCCATCTTCCCTAAGCTGTATCACACTCAGCCAGCAATTTGCTCTCTCTTTCTCATGCATTGGCATAAAAGAAAGTCCTGGTAAATCCCCTAGATGCTCCTGATAATATGCAAAAATATGCCGCTTTTGCTCCACTCGTTCTTCTAACACCTTTAGCTGTCCCCGGCCAATACCAGCAACAATATTGCTCATACGGTAATTATACCCAATTTCTTTATGTTCATAATGGCGCGCTGGCTCTCTGGCTTGCGTTGCCCAGAAACGGGTCTTGGCAATCCGCTCTCTTGCTTTTTCTTCTTCCAGATTACATACCAGCATACCTCCTCCAGAGGT
>Ga0137308_102152_pt1 | contig 14598 bp, 18 predicted proteins | sample Inofrocosms_June_FD_97181 | JGI IMG/M metagenome (GOLD analysis project Ga0137308, IMG submission 97181) | Mouse cecal microbial communities from Vienna, Austria - N-Acetylneuraminic and N-Acetylglucosamine D2O microcosms_June | ecosystem: Host-associated > Mammals > Digestive system > Large...
GGCTGTACCGGCATGTTATTCGGTATTTACCGCGGTACAAGGAACTTATATAAACTGCTGTTTTCCCAGATTTGATTGGGATAATGAGATGGTAGTGGTAAAGCAAAGCATATCTGTTATTTTATCTGGCGTAATTGGAATGATATGTATTGCTGTACCAGTATTACTTCATTGGTTTTTAGGGCTTCCGAATGTGGGATTGTTGTGGGGGATGGCGGCTATTCTTATTGTTCTGTCGGTTATTCTCTATTTCAAAGCATGTGGTAAAAAAATTATTTAATGTAGGAGGATGTTGCTATGAAGAAAAGTATCTTGAAGGATGTGATCGTGTTTTTGGTTATGCTGGCAGTAGTAGCGATTATATGCTGCTTTCTTCCAGACAGTATTCCAATCCATTTCAATGCGCAGGGAGAAGCAAATTTGTTCGTGAATAAATGGTTTCTTCTTTTGGGAACGGTGATACCTTACTCAGTTTATTTTCAGTTTTTGCGCCATGGCGGAAAGGGCGATAAATGAGCGGAAGATATCCATACCAAAAGCTTGCCAGGAAGCTGAAATACCGTATATTACGAGGTTATTATAAGCCGGGAGCATTTCTGCCGGCCATCCGTACTCTGGCAGAACAAGAGGGATGTAATCCGGCTACGGTTCGGCGGTCACTTGAAATATTGAAGCAAGAAGGTTTGGTAGTTTGTAAAGGTACGTTAGGTTTTTGGATAAATGATAATTGTTCTTATATTGAAAGAGAGCGTATTAAGGAAATTTCTGTGTTTCATAATCAGTTATATACAAATCTTTCTTCCTTAGGTTTTTCAAAGCAGGAAATTTTGGTAATGCTCCAAAAGTATATGAACGGATGAGAAGGTTTGCAAAAATTGCCTCTCATTCTGCAAAAATGGAAAGGCCTGTTGTTTTGGGCAAATGTAAATGATAAAATGAAAAACTGAGGTGGCAATCATGCAGATAGAATTATTTTCAGATAAATATAAAGTTCATACACTTACCAACAAGAACATAGATGAAATATATAATCTGCTAAGCCAGAATGTCCTGTACTATGAATATTGCCCGCCCTTTGTTACACGGCAGGCTATTCAGGAGGATATGAGGATATTGCCACCTGGCAAAGTGATTGAGGATAAATATTATATCGGGTTCTATCAGGATGGGAAGCTGATTGCGGTCATGGATCTGATTGATGGTTATCCGGAAAAGAGAATCGCATATATCGGATTTTTCATAACAGATACTTCGGTGCAGAATCAGGGAATAGGAACGGAGATTATTGATCATCTGTGCAGACATCTTTGCTCCCTGGGATATGAGTCGGTTCGGCTGGCCTGGGTAAAGGGAAACCCGCAGTCGGAACATTTCTGGCTGAAAAATGGTTTTACGTCATTGATGGAAACAACGAGCAATGCTGCAGATGAAGTCATCCTCGCTGAAAGGAGATTAATACGTGAGTAAGGCAATAAACGAGAAATTAGTGGCTTGGATTGAAGAAAAAGTAAAACGTGAATATGCAGAGGATATCAGTCTGGTATTACTGTATGGTTCATTCATAAATGGGACTGCAAATCCTAAATCAGATATAGACTGTTATTTTATTCCCAGGACGGAGCGGGGGTATGAGCTGGCCAAGACTTTTATCCTTGGGGGCGTAGGGTATGACATCTTTCCGATGGACTGGGAACGTGCCGGGAACATTGCAGAGCTGGAAGAATGTCTGATTCCGCTTGTCGGAGATGTGAAGATTATTTATTCTTTTTCAGCAGAGGAGTTAAAGCGGTTTCAGCGGCTACAGGCCAAAATGAAACGCAATCTGGCAGACAGGCAGGTCTCGCAGGCCGCTGCACGAAAAAGAGCCGAAGCTGCTTATAAGTTGTATCGGGATATATGTATGCCGAATCCGCTTGCGGAGATCCGGAAACTGGCCGGACATATCATTATGCAGTTAGCTGATGCCGTAGCAATTTACAACCATGACTACTTTCACCGCGGTCTGAAAATGCAGTTCCAGGATTTACTGAAGCTACAGAAAGAAAAGGACATACCGATCCGGATCTGTGAAGAGTACTTACATACTATTCAGGCAAAAACGGCAGAGGAATCTATCCGGCACAGCTATGGGATGCTTTGTACGGTGGGAGAGTATATTGGAGTAGGCTTTTCGGAGGAACTGGCAAGGGATGACGGAGAATCAGGAGAAACAGCCGGAATGGTAAAAGATATCTCGCTGTTGGCCGGATTATATGAAGAAATCAGCTCCACATTCAATAAAATCTATGTCTGCTGTGAAACGAATAACTACATACTTGCATACCTGTCTGCCGTATGTCTGCAAAGGGAATTAGATGATGCACACAGGGAGTATGGTTCTGAAAGGTATGATATTCTGAGCTTTTATGAATGGGATAATCTGCAGAAAATAAATCTGGCAGTTAAGGCTGCAGAGGATGATTTGGTCCAGTTTATAGCTGACAGGGGAGGAGTCATTAAGAGATACGGCACATTTGAGGAATTCCAAAGGAGCGCTTAGGTAACTACGGGTATTATTTTATTGTGGTTTCCTTTCTGCGGGAATATCAGATTTGCTAGTACAGCTTTGCATTAATCTTGAAGTAATAGTGCTCGATATTCGTGTCAGCTGTGCGTCTCTTAACCGACGGCGTAGCGGGCTACGTCTAGGTTAAGAGACGTGCAGATGGCGCGGATAGCGAGTGCTTATTACTCAAAAATTAATGCAAAGCTGTACTAGGATGGAACGTATATTGTTTATGGTTATAGAAGGAGTTCGTGCAAAGCAGATGTTAAACCCTTGGGAAGAAATTTTATTAGATGATTATGAAAGCCATATGCAGTTAGATTCTGTTATGCAGCTGCAGGCGATGAATAAAATGATGAAAGGACAGCTTGGAGCTTATCCAGCTTCCAGTGTGATGATATTAGGCATTGCCGGAGGAAATGGTCTTGAGCATATACGAAGAGATAAATATAGAAGAGTATATGGGATAGACATCAATTCTTCCTATTTAAAGGAGACTGTCCGTAGATATCCGGATTTGACAGGGATTTTAAAATGTCTGTGTATTGATTTGACTAGAGATGCAGACAAGCTGCCAGAGGCAGAATTGGTTATTGCAAATCTGCTGATTGAGTATATTGGATATGATTGTTTTCAAGAAGTGATTTTACATGTAAATCCAAACTATGTTTCCGTTATCATTCAAATCAATATGGACGATAGCTGGGTATCTGATTCTCCTTATCTCCATACTTTTGACGGGTTGGAAAAAGTACATGCCCGGATAGAGGAGGAGCCTTTGGAGATTTTAATGAAAAAAATAGGATATAACAAAATCAAAACATCAGAGTATCTGCTTCCCAATAGGAAGAAACTTGTGCAGATGGATTTTGGAAGAGCGAAGGAAACAGAGCAATCTGTCCAACCGTAATTATGGTATTTGGCGTCATGAAAGGAAATGTGTTAATGAGCGAAAAACTTACATTTAGATATGCAAAAAGGAATGATATTCCCTTAATTTTACAATTTATAAAAGAACTTGCAGCTTATGAAAAATTGATAAATGAAGTTGTTGCAGATGAAAAGACATTGGAAGAATGGATTTTCGATAAACAGAAAGCAGAGGTTCTATTTGCTGTTGTGGATGGCGGGGAGATTGGATTTGCGCTTTTCTTTCATAACTTCTCTACGTTTCTCGGAAGGGCGGGTATTTACCTTGAAGATCTGTTTGTAAAGCCGGAATATCGTGGGAAAGGTTATGGAAAAGCAATTCTTATAAAGCTGGCGGCTATCGCGGTTGAACGCGGGTGCGGGCGATTAGAGTGGTGGTGTCTTGATTGGAATAAGCCTGGTATTGATTTCTATCTCTCGCTGGGGGCAGAGCCTATGTCCGATTGGACAGTGTATCGGCTCACTGGAGATACACTGTCTAATCTTGCTGTTTTATCAGGCGACTGAGAAGTAAGGCTCACAGCCGCGGCATTGATATTTCCGCCAGACATGATGATGGAGTACGAGAACGAATGGAGGAGTGAGGGATGGGTGATACGAGAATCAACTACGATGAACAGTTTGGTATCGAAACTTTTAAGAGGAGGATTTGCTCGGAACTGGGCGAACCATTTTGGCTGAAGCTGGCAGATGGTCTTGCCTTGCCGGATATGGAGACCGAGGCTGGCTGCAAGTGCCGCAACATGTATTCATTTATAAGCCGGTTAGAAACGATGGCAGATGAGAAAACTGTAAGAAGAATTCTTTACAGAGTGCGGCATGGATTACATCCGTCCCAGTCTGCGTGGGCAAGGGAGGAGTTCCTTAAAATCGGTGATTTAGATATGTTTCTTCAAAAACATCTGGAAAGAGAGACAGAACATTTTGTCGAATTAAACCGGGAGCATAGAGATTTCTATGGACAGGAGATTACGGATGAGGTATTGGAATTTATTCAGAAAAACCCATCCATGCTTGCACCAGTCAGACATGGAAATAAACTTCACTGTATGGCCTTTCCATATAATATGAAGGAATATCTTAATGCTGCGGATGATACGATGCGGCGTTACCATGCCTGTCATTGTCCGTTTGCGAAGGAATCTATTTTGTCTGATATGCCGGTATCTTCGACTTTGTGTTACTGCAGCCTTGGTCATGTGATGAATTTTACAGAGGCATTTCTTGACAGGGAGCTTGAGGGCAGAGTGGTACGATCTGTGCTGAACGGAGATTTGACCTGCGAGTATGAAATCATGATTCCAGAGGAAATTATGAAGACAGAGAATGTATAAGATCTGCTAAGAGATATAGGGTGTTAGGATGGTGGAGGAGTATAAAATGTTGTTAGAGTTTATAGTATTATCGGTAATTGGTATTATTTTTTTAATAATCGGCTGGCTTATTTGGAAAAGGGAGAAGATAAATCTCATGAAATATAATTAGTGGAGATGATGAATATAAAAACAAAGCAATTTCAGATATTAACCGATATTAATCTTGTATGGAAATTTATGACAGATATATACGATCCTTATTTCGCTAATGGAGCGGCAGCTCCTTTTTTCGAGTATGCGCTTACATCTAAATGGATGGATAAAGAATATCTCCATTTGAACAGGCTCTGGATGGCTGGAGATATAGTAGTGGGGTTTGTATTTACGGAAGCTGTTGTCACGAGTGTCTTTTTTAATTTACGCCCTGGATACGAAGGACTGGCTGATGAAATGGTTGAGTATGCACAGAACAGCTTCCCGGATTTGGGCGGAGAAAGAGAATTGGTGATTTTTTCAGGCCAGGAAGCACTGATACAGGCGGCAGAGAAGCAGGGATATAAGATATCATATGAAAATGCGGATTTTCTCTTTGACTTCAGGAAATCGGGATTAAGTTATGATCTTCCGGAGGGATTTCATTTTGTTGACCCGCTTAAGTGTGATTTGCTGAAACTTGCCAAATGTACATGGAATGGTTTCAACGCTGAGGAACTTGGAGCTTTTAAAAACTGGAATATTCCGGATTATGAAACATCTTGGAATCCGCATAAAGCATATACTGGTGTGGTGAGTTCTGCGGTTGCGCCGCCGCCACACGCAACCCCTGAGTATAATGTCATTATTGCCGATGAAAATGAAGATTATGTGTGTTTTTCAGGAATGTGGTGGGTTCCGGAGAATAAGCTTGCCTATATGGAACCGTTATGTACGGTGCCGGAATATCGGAGAAGAGGATTGGCAGCGGCAGCGCTGACACAGCATTATAGACGTTTGAAAGTATTAGGGGCAGAATACATGACTGGCGGCGGTGATGACTTCTATAGAAAGGTAGGTTATGAAGAAGGTATACACTGGATCCATTGGAAAAAGCAAAGAACGATTTGAAAGGGATGATAAAAATATGAAGATTGAAAAGTGTAAAAAAGAGTCCTTTACTGTAATAGGTAAAGAGGGTTCAACGTCAGATGGAGAAGGATTTATTCAAAATCTTTGGGATGATGCAAATTCCCACTTTGGAGAAGTCCGGCATTTGGCAAAGAAAGATAAAAGCGGGAATATTGCCGGCATATGGGGCGCAATGTCAGACTTTTCCCGGTCTTTTAAGCCGTGGGAGAATTTTAGAATGGGGCTTTATCTTGCCGGAGTAGAATGTGAAGATAACGCAGAGGCTCCTGACGGGTGGACAAAATGGGTGGTTCCAGGCTATGAGTACATTTATGCGGAGCGTGAAAATGACGATACCTTTTCAGAGGTGATAAGCTATCTGGAGGATAATGACATGCAACTGGCAGGGGCAGTTCATGATTTTACCTGCCCGCAGACGGGAAAAGGATATATGTTCTTTCCGGTTAAAGAGCTGGCAATGCAGAAAGGGGTATATTATGATTCGGAGACTATTAAAAAGCATTCTTGGTGAAAACTTTACGGAAAACAATGCAAAACTGGCTGCTGTAAATTTTGGTATCATTCTGCTGATGTTTGTATTATCCGGTATTATGCTGTTTTTCCTTCCGGAGCAGATTTCCATCCTGCATTCGGGTACAACCTATTATCCGGTTCCCAGTGTTCTGGGAGTATGGCTGTTCCCGGTGATTGCATTGATTGTAAACCTGCTGTTTATCCGGCAGAACCGTTTGTCTAAGATGAACAGCGCCATCTTTGTGATCCTTCTGGCAGCGATGATGGTTTCCTATATAAATATGATGTGAAGGCTGTATTCGGAAAGGCTGTCCTATGAAACGTATTTTATACAAAATTTTATTTTATAATAAGGCGAATCCGGTGGTCGCTGCTTCGCTATGTTTCATAGGTGCTTATATAGGATATTTAGTCTGGTACATACTGAACCATTATCTTCCGGCTTCGGCAGCAGATAACAGCTATGTGCTGGTATCGCTGCTGTCGGCCTGGTTCTGTGCATTCTTGGGAATCTATCAGCTTCCAGACCAGTTGTGCATGAACCGCCGGATTAAAACGGTTCTTTGTTATCCGGTGGAGGTACGGACGATACTAAGTGTCGTGGGAATGAAGGTTTTCCTGCTGCAATCGGGAATCTGTGCCGCATTCCTTTACCCGTTTTTCCTCTTTGAAGTACATCACCGGAAAGAGGCGGCTTTGGCAATGCTATTCTGCTGTATCCTGACAGCCGCTTTGGATATTGCAGTTATCCTGCTCTCGATCCTGCTCAGCAGATTTTGTGCCGGTGATATCGTGGGATATGCTTTTGTTGTATTTCAATACGGTTCTTTTCTAATACTTGCCTGGCTTGCGGGAAATACAGTTTTTTCATGCTTTCATAAACCTGGATTTTTATCTGACAGTGCCGGAGTTCTGAAGCGATACATTACCGGGCAAAGTCCGGCCGCCATGCAGGGATATGAATTACGGAGTATCCTTTGGATCTGGGGCGCAGCATTGACAGGCATGACCGTCTTAATGGCGGTTCTTAAGCTTGCCGCTAAGCATTGGTATGTGCGGGGATATCTGAATGTACAGAGCTTCCGCCACAGAGAAACAGAGAAACAACCATCAGTATCCCATATTAAACACCCGTATTTTCTGCTGGAGTGGAAACGCGTTACCAGAAACAAGGAGCTGATTTTCTTCTCCAATATCAAGAACATTATAACAGTGGTAATCCTGTCCAGACTCCTGTTACACAATTTCAGTCAGTTTGGCCTTAAAGGAACCTGTGTTGAAGAACTGTTTCTGCTGATGTCCTGTTGTTCGGTTAACACCATCTCCAGTACGGCCTATTCCAGTGATGACAATAAATCCTGCTATGCGTTTCTTCCTATTTCCGGGAGAAGGCTGTTTTTATGGAAAACAATACAGGGATTTCTGTGGGGAGAGATTACCGTACTTTTATTTTGGTTCATCCTGATCGGTTTTGAAAGGCCGCCGGTTGTGAACACCTTCCTGCTCCTGTTTTATGGCACTTCGATGAATTATGTATGTGCGTGGCTGGGAGTCTGTATTGATTTGAAAATGCCCAGGACCGTAAACAGTACGAACGAACTGCTCCATGGGAACATAAGTAAAGTGATTGTATTGATTACGGCAACAAGTTTAACAGTCGGGGAAATCATTCTGTCCGGCGGGAAATGGGTTCCTATTCCGCTTCTTCCATTCGCCTGTCTGACAGGCGCCGGAGTGGCGGCGGGGGAGTACGGTTACTGGAGATTCTGCAAAGGAGATTTTTATGATACAGATTCATGAATTGTCTAAAAGCTACGGCAGCCGGAAGATTTTTGACAGGGTATCCTGCCAGATGGAAAGCGGCCGTATCTATGCCCTTGTGGGGATGAACGGGATTGGGAAAACAACGCTGCTCCGGGCGATTACACAGCCGGAATGCATGGATTCAGGGAAGGTTTTGATTGATCATATTGAGAGCAGCATATTTGAATCAAAATACCGTCTCTTCTATGTCCCGGACAGCAAGGAGATGTTTCTGAATCTTACCGGAAGGGAGTATTTGAGATTTATAATCCAACTGTACCGGCAGAAACCGGAGAAAGCGGAGATTCTGCAAAGAGGATTGACGGGGGCTTTAAAGCTCGACGGGGCGCTGGATGCATATATTGCGAACTATTCTTTGGGGATGAAACAGAAAATATACATGGCCGCCGCTCTGTTGTCCGGGGCAGAAAATTTTATTTTGGACGAACCGTTTAACGGGCTTGATCCGGAGAGTATCTCGACATTAAAGGGAATATTGGCAGAGCGGCGTGACGAGGGAGCTATGGTTTTGTTCTCGGTTCATAATCTGGAGCTGGCGCGTGGTTTTTGCGATGAGGTAATCCAGATTGATGGGGAGCATAATATTAAGTCCGCTAAAGAATTAAATGATTACAGGTGGGCTTCAAGGGAGACGAAGGCAACAATATAAAGTGAATCAAGTTCAGTGTAACACTGGTGTTGCAGGGTAACAGTTCTGCCGAAGGCTAAACTGTTACGTTACAGGAAAGGAGACAGGTATGAGTATTACTAATTTAGGCAGCATAGGGATGAACCCATATGACTACGCATGCAGCAGAAAGAAAACAGCAGATACGAAAAATTTTGCCCAGAAGGCGCTGGGGGCTTCGGAAAAAAAGAATGCGGTTCAAAAAAACGGTTCATCTGCATGGGCGGGGGATATGGTAGTCTCCCAACCGCCGAATTATTCCGGTTTCACATATGACAACAGCGTATCTAAGAAATCCAAAGAAGAAATGACCATGGACGAATACAAACAGTGGTTCATGAATGAAATGTCGCAAATGCCCGTCAGCGGATGGTATCGCTCTACCTGCGTGGGAGGAACACTGACAATAACGGAAGAATGTTTTGAGAGAATGAAAAATGATCCGGAGTGGGAGAAAACAGTATTGGGTATGGTAAGGAACATGTATTCCAGTACCGGTCTCATGGGTTCTAAGACGATTGGGAATCAGGTCATCGGAGCAACGCCGAAACAGTGCTACGGGGAAGGGATACCTGTTAAAGATGATTCGCCTCTTAACACAGACAATGAAAAATCATGGTGGGAGAAACGCCATGAAAGGATGGAAAAGCTGATGGAAGAGCAGGAAACAGAAGCACTGAAAAGGGTACATGCCAGGAAAGCTGCGGTACAGGAGGATTATTTGGGAAAGCCGGTGGTAAGCGAGTAGATTGGAGATGATCATCCAGTTTGTGCGGCTGGAAGCCTTGAACTGGTGCAAGACGGCTGTTTCTGCGGGAGTCATCTTAGGCACACTGGTAAGCTTTGGGATATGCGCGTACCTGCGCTATGGTATCGGAGGAGAATTTGCTGCCATGCAGGTATTTGCCATAAGTCCTGTCGGATTGCTGAGCGGAGTATTGGTCGGTGTTGTCATTGTTTTGTTAGCGGCGCAGTCACCTGCAAAGAGAGCGGCTAACGTTTCCCCTGTGGCAGCGGTTTCCGGTAATTCAGAAACCGTCCCGGCGAGGTGGCGTGCGATTAAACGGGAAGTTGGAAGAGTAGAAAGGACGCTGGGTATTCATCATGCAACCGCTTCTAAAAAGAACTGCTTTCTGATGATGGCATCTTTTGCACTTACGATTATTCTGATTCTATGTTTCTCGATTGGTATGGATTTTGCAAAGGGGCTAATGCCGATGCTGAGTCCTGGCAGCCAGATATTACACTTAACGGTTATGCCAACGCACTGGTACTTGAACAGGATGTAAAAGAAAAGGTGCTGGGAATCCCCGGTGTTAAGAGCGCTTTTGGAACCTCCTATCTGGATAGCGTTCCGGCTGTATCTTCGCGGCAGGGAATCGACCATATCAATCTGGAGTCCTACGATGAGTTTTTATTCGAAAGCGTAAAAGATGAGGTGGTGGAAGGAAATTTGTCTGATATTTATGGAGACAGCGATAAGGTTATGACCGTTTATAATAAAGATAATCCTCTGAAGGTAGGAGATGCGGTTCAGATTGAAGGAAAAGAGGTTACGATCACCTGTTCTGTCACGGGGGCCCTGTTTCCTAGTGAACTGCTTGTCATCTGTTCTCAGGAAACCTTTGAAAGACTGACCAGAGAGCATGGACTTACAATGGTCGGCGTGCAGCTTGGCGGCGATGCGGATGACGAGACAGTACGGCAGAGCAGCAAGCTTGCCGATAGTGATGTGATGTTTTTAGATGGAAGAGAAAGCAATAAGGGAAGTAATACCACTTATCTTACTGTAAAGGTGGGCGTCTATGGATTTCTGGCAATTATAGGAATGGTTACCTTGTTCTATATCATTAACAGCATTTCTATCAGTGTGGCGGTGAGGATGAAACAATATGGCGCCATGCGGGCAGTCGGCATGGACAGTGAACAGCTTACCAGGATGATAACGGCGGAAGCATTTACCTATGCCGTATCCGGTCTCGTGGCTGGCTGCGAAATCGGACTTCCACTCAGCTATTTCCTGCATACTCTGCTGATCACAAGGTATTTCGGAATGGTATGGTACCCGCCGGTGGCAATGCTGTGTGTTATTGCTGTGTTTGTGGTGACCTGTGCGGCCGTGGCAGTAAAGAAATAAGGGGTGGGAGATACGGACAATCATTTTCCGTATCGGGGAATTTGACAGTACTATTCTGCATAACCGGGCGGAAAACTGTATTTTCGAGCTGATTCGGTATCCCCGGTTTGGCCATGATAGGTCACCGTTTAACCCATCCTTTCGTGTGCATATTTCTATTCAGGGAAAGCGGCCTGTTCCAGTGGGATATTACCTCATGGTCGGGCCGTGCGGACAGTCTTTCCTAAGGGGAAGATTGTCTACGAATATGTTCAGGGATATGACTGTTATGATCCGGGATTATATTGCAGAGCATGGAGACGAGTTTGGAGAAATCATTCATTCTCCAGATTTCCTAAAATATTTTACGGTACAGCGCTGAAAAATATTCCTGCTGGGTATGATAAGGAGTATCCTCTGGAAACAAAGGCTATTTATTTCTTTTAATATTGGTGGATTTCTGATATAGTAGATAAAAAGAAATTCGGAGGATGAGCGGTGTGGCACTGTATGAGAGAAAATATGAATATCAGGAAATTCACGTAAATTCACTTGAAGATATTGAAAGAATCATTGCTGATTATAATTGCTTTTATAATCTACCGAGACAGGGAAGGTCTGCTGATGATGACAAATCAGTCTATATGCAAACTTTTTTTAGGGGACAAAGTGATGAATCATGGGAAATACGTGCTAGCATAGAAAGATCAAAGAAGCAAGAGTTTGAAATATTTAACGATTATAAACCGATACATGATATGAACCTATTTGATACAATTGCATATATCCAGCATTACCAAACTGGCACTAGGTTTATAGATTTTACCACAGATAAAGATGTGGCACTTTATTTTGCTTGCTCGGAAAATATGGATAAAGACGGTGCATTGTTTATGTGGTGTTATTCGCCACATAAGGCAGAATGGTATACGGCGTGTATATTAGCAGAATTGGTTAGGATAAAAACAGACTCCAAGATGTCAATACAAGATTTATCTGAAATAATTTTTGGAAGATACTCAAAGATTAAAGATGCATTTAAGATTATAGAGTTAAATACTGCTATTGTTTCTTTTCTGGATCATGGTTTCATGGCGGTTCCTTCTGAAACTACGAAAGAAAATAATTTAAGATTAAAAAGGCAAAATGGATGTTTCTATATATGTGGGGTGAAATTTGAACGTCCTTTGGGTGGTGAAGCAAGAATTAGTTCACATGCAGGGTATAATGAGTTTTATCCCCATTCGGTGCAAGTTCCAGAAGGATTGAGAAAGGGAAATGGATTAGTGAAAATAGTGATTTGTAAGGAGCTAAAAAAAGAAATTTTAGAATCTCTTGAAAAAAATGGCATAACAAGAGAATACTTGTTAGTAGACTGATTTGTTAGAAACATAGGCATCTCTACGAAGGTGCTTTTCTTTTATCACAGAAATATAATCTTCATTATAATTAGAAAGTTAAGTATGAGGAGGAAATTTTTTTGAAAAGAGTAAGAGAAATATGTCTGGATACTAATGGAGAAATGAGAAAAAATGCTTCTGACATATGTGAAGCAATGGTATATTATTATGATGGCGATTCTGAAAAAAATACTTATGATGTAATAGAAAAATTGGATATTCCAATGGGAGGAGTAAAATTACGTAATAAACTTGTTAAAGATATCGTGTTACCCCCTAAGGATAAATTGTTAGAAAGTAAGGAATTGGTTTTTGAAGAGTGTGTCTTTGTTAATAAATGTGATTTGAATTTTTATAATTTTAATTCCAAAATTAGTTTTCATAATTGTATATTTATGAGCGATTTTATATTGTTTGGAAATTTTGACTCTGTAGTTTCTTTTAATGGCACTACATTCATAAATGCAAAGGTGAGCTTTCAAGAATCTGTATTTAGTTATTTTGTTTTTAATTTAATTACATTAAATAATTGTGTTGTGGATTTTCAACAGACAGTTTTTTACAGCGAAAATTTGTTTTTTAATGAGTTGAATTTACATAAAAGCAAACTGCTTTTTGTAAATACTTTTTTTCCTAATAACTCTAAACTACTTGATTTAACTGCAAGCGAAGCAGATTTGGACAGCGAAATACTTTTTCGGATGGTAGACTTTAATTTTGCGGAAGTCCGTCTGTTTCATTCCAATATAAAACGCTTAGAATTTACAGATTGTACGTTTGAATGTAACCACTTCGACTTTGATTTGGTTTGCGAAACATTAATTATGCAAGATTGTAAGAATTTTAAAGTTCTATCATTTCGCAATCTTGATGGAATGAAAAATTTTAATATATATAATTTTGTTAATACAGGTAAAGTAATAATAAATCAGAATCCAAAGTTATATATTAAGGCCATACAATCAGATAAGAAAATTATTTGGATGAAGGGGAAGGAATATAAAGTTGCATCGAAGGAGGAATATCTTAATCAGTATTATAGTCTATATGAATTTTACGGAATAGAGCATCAAAGGTATAAAGAGTTGGTTATGGATGAAGTAAAACTTTTATCTAAGGACATAAGTATAGTAAATAATACTATGAAAATATTTCTTTCTTACTGTTGGAAGGATGAGAGTATTGCTAATAGTGTAGAGAAAGTTTTTGGTGAAAAGGGAATAAATCTGGTGAGAGATATTAGAGATTTAAGATACAAAAGTAGTATAAAGGAATTTATGAAGCAAATAAGAAAAGGTGACTATTCATTTATAATTATAAGCGAAGATTATTTAAAATCTTTGAACTGTATGTATGAAATGGGGGAATTTATTAAAGATGAAAGTTATAAGGACAGAATATTGCCGATAGTAAAAAAAGGAACAAATATTTTTAATGCTATTGGCAGATTAGAATATAGTATTTACTGGCAAAATGAGTATAAAGCATTAGAACAAAAAGCAAATCAATTAGAAAATATACACAGAAGTAGTGTGAATATGGATTTGATTAGAATAGAAAAAATTAGACAGGATTTACCGGCGGTCTTAGATTATATTTCAGATATAAATGTTATTACATATGATAATGAATTTACAGAAGTGGATTTTGAAATAGTTTGGAATGAAATTCGGAAGGATTTATATTAAAGAGAGCTGCCTGTGTGAAAAGTGGTTGGAGGACAGGCGAATAGGGCAAGATGGAAATAGATAGAATTATGTGAAAATTGGAATATTTACAATTCAGATAGATTGTGGCAATTCGGGGAAGGATATATTTACCTTCACCGAATTTCGTTTTAGGACATATGCAAAAACCACCCCTCAGTCTGCAAAAAAGGGACTGTTCCTTGTGAAGAAGGTAAAATTGGCAATTACTTTCTTAAACCATTCCTCATAAGAAGTAATCTTATCAAATAATTCACTCCCATTGATTATCTGTTCTCCAAAATCAAAATGCTCCTGCCGGTATTCAAGCGCTTTATCTTTCACTCCTAAACTCGGCTTTACAAGCCGTATTTCTTCATATGCCATCATTCATTCCTCCACTTTATAAATTTTAATTTTTCAAATAATGATTTCCATGCCATCATAAGCGAATAAGATATTATCAAGTTCTTTTTC
>Ga0137308_102153_pt1 | contig 14592 bp, 16 predicted proteins | sample Inofrocosms_June_FD_97181 | JGI IMG/M metagenome (GOLD analysis project Ga0137308, IMG submission 97181) | Mouse cecal microbial communities from Vienna, Austria - N-Acetylneuraminic and N-Acetylglucosamine D2O microcosms_June | ecosystem: Host-associated > Mammals > Digestive system > Large...
AAGCCTGGCGATACCAAGCTGCATTCTTTGCTGTATTTTTATGATATTATATTATTATACTTATTTTCTTTTTTCAATATAAAATCAAAATTATATAATTGCCAAGCAAAGGATTTCTATGATAAAATGTCTATAATTATGATCATTTGGAGGAAAAGCAAATGCAGAGCTACAGTGAAAAATTTCAAAAAGAAATTGTAAAGTACCTTAGAATTAGTATCATTTCTATTCTTACGCTGGCACTGGTTCTGGTAGGCTGGCTAGAAATTACATCCTTTCAGGATAAACATGCAATGCTGAAATCCCAGAGCCACCATAATGTAGAAAGCTGGTTTAATGAAAGAATAAGTATTCTCGATTCATTCATGTCTTATATCAGCTATAATACAGATATCATGAATGATTATGACGCAACACAAAAATATCTGGAGACTGTCGCTAAGGAACACAAAGATCTTCTTAGCGCATACATCGGATCCCCTTCTTTCAAAACAAAAATGATCTGCAGCGACAACTGGATTCCAGAAGATAACTACGTCGTGGCAGAACGGGACTGGTATTCCGGAGCCACAAAAAATGACGGGCTTTTTGTATCCGAGCCCTATGTGGATGCCACCTACGGCGAACTCTGTATTACGATATCCAAGCCGGTCCCAGGCACCGATGCTGTCATCGCCATAGATATCACGCTGACTACCCTTCAGGAAGCCATAAACAGCTTCTGTACCAATCTTCAGATGGTCAGCCTGATCTCCTCTGAGGGTACTATCGTGACATGTCCCTTGGAGAACTATGCCATGACAGATAAAAATTCTGTAAAATCAGCAGACACCCCCTTTGGCTCTGTCCAGGAAAATAAAAGCTCATTGATCCGCACCTCTGGTCTACGTTATTATTTTACAGCGGCTGTGCCATTGGAAAAGATCTCCTATCAGCTCTATGTCAGTACTGGAACAAGAACCATTATGATCCAGTTTACCCTGTTGATCTTTTCCTATGTGCTGATCCTGTTTCTCTATATCATTGGGTTCAAAAAGCTGATCACTAGGGTGATCACCGAAGGCTTCCAGCCCTTTGAACGCATCAAAGAAAAAATTCTGGCGCTTTCTGACTGCCAGCTCGATGTTCGTTTTTCGGAAGACACGAACATCAAAGATATCAAGGAACTGCAAGATGCTCTGGACACTATGATTTCAAACTTACAAAGTTACATCCAGGACATCCGCCAGATCTTATCCCAGGTATCTGACAACGATCTCAGCGCCAAAAGTAAGATTACATACCGTGGGGATTTTGTGGAGATTCAGTCAGCTATCAACCAGATTATAGAAAAATTTAGAAATATTATAGGAGACATCAATACCGTCTCCGCAGACTTAAACACCTCTTCTGGACAAATTGCCGCGGTGGCAGAAGAGATCGCTGGCAACAGTTCAGAACAAACCCGTTCCATGGGAGAACTCCGCCAGGAATTCGACCGGTTCCGTCATGATATGACGCAGATTCACGAACAGATCACCAACACCAATGAGGCGATTGCGGTCAACAGCGAAGCGCTGAATGATATCGGAAGCAACGGAATGAAAAAACTGACAGAAAGCATAAATCAGATTCAGACTAGTTCCGAGTCCATCTCCGAATTTGTAAATAAGATAGAAAGTATTTCTTCCCAGACCCAGATGCTGTCACTTAACGCTTCCATCGAAGCGGCGCGGGCGGGAGAAGCCGGAAAAGGATTTGCTGTGGTAGCTGGCGAGATCAGCAAGCTCAGCGAAGATACCATGAGGGCAAACCTTGAGATCGCCCAGATCATCAACGACAATAATTCCTACGTAAGGGAAGGTATTGAGATCGCAGACTCCACAAGGGAAACCCTTCTTGCCTCCCTGAGTGATAACCGTAAAATGGCGGAAAAGATGGAACAGATCACCAATATCCTGGATTCCCTGCTGAACCAGACCCAGCAGATCGAATCAGAACTTCTGGTCTCCGTAAAGCTCAGTGAAAAAAATGTGACCATGACAGATACCTGTTGTTCCAGCACAGAAGAGCTCCTTACCAGCTCCGATACGTTAAAAGGAAATGTGGAAAAGTATATATTATAGGAAGAATCGTCTTAAAGGTAGTCATAGATCTTTCCTATCTGATGCAAATCCGGGAGAGGCAGCCTGAAATCTTTCAGGCTGCCTCTCCCGGATGATTAGGCTTCTTTCCTCATCTTAGAAGGAGACACACCATACGCTTTTTTAAAGAGCTTACTGAAATGATAAGCATCCTCGTAACCGACTCTCTCGGCAATCTCTGCTATGGACAACGAAGATCCCGACTCCAGAATCGCCTTTGCCTTTTCCATTCTCACACGAATAAGATAATGAATCGGAGATTCTCCTATCTCTGACTTGAAGATCTTCGAGATATAAAATGGGCTGAGATACATATTTTCTGCGATCTGGTCCAGCGAGATCTTATCCGCATAATGTTCCTCCAGATAATCAGCAATCTTTTCTGCGGTATCTTTCTTCCCCGCATAGTCAAATTCCTTTCCCTCTGCCAGTTCCACCTGTCCAGTCTGCTCTCTCACGATACTTAACAACAGCTGTACAAGGAATGATTTGAGCATAAAATAACGCCCTGGCATCCTTGTCTGATTTTCCTTTACCATCTCCTCACAGATACGGAATATTGTCCTCTGTGTCTTTCCCTTCGTATGCAGAACATTTCCGCCGTCTTTCAGCTCGATATGATTCGGTCTCATGCCGCAGAATTTTACATCGGTAAACCCGAAAAAGAATTCTACCCGTCCCGTTTCGCTGTCGTCAATGATGCTCTCATGTCTTGTTCCCGGATTAAAAATCAGTACATCCCCGGTTCTCACCGGTATATATTCATCATCCAGATGATAGAGTCCCTCACCCTCCAAAATAACTCCAATCTCTGGAAAATCATGACTATGGTAATTATTTTCGCTCTCTTTACGATCAATCTTTACCCCAAATAGAAAGGTAGGATTTAATTCCTCCGTAACCAGGTCAAATTGTATATTGTCCATCCGTCATTTCTCCTAATAACTACGTACTGCGTGATATAGCCAGATACCAATATTCGTATACTTGCTCAAAAACACGAATTAAACCCTGTTTCGCGTCGTCGATCTAGGCAATAAAATTATCGATGAGCCTCGTTTTTCCAATATAGACAGCCACTGCTGCCAAAACCTCTCCCTGGATCTGATCTACGGGTTTCAATGTATTCCAGTCCACCACCTCGACGTAGTCGATTCTCGCCAGCGCTTCACTCTCTATGGTACTTCGGATCGCCGCCACGATCTTCTCTGCGCTCTTTTCGCCATCCCGAAGAAGTTTTTCTCCCTCTGATAAGCCCTTGTGAAGAATCACCGCCGCTTTTCTTTCCTCTTTATTCAAATAGGTATTGCGGGAACTCTTCGCCAATCCATCCGCCTCTCTCACAATAGGGCAGCCCACGATCTCCAGGTCAAAATTCAGATCCCTTACCATCCGACGGATCACTGCCAGCTGCTGGGCATCCTTCTGGCCAAAATACGCCCGGTCCGGCGCTACGATATGGAACAGCTTTGACACCACCGTACACACACCCCGAAAATGGGTAGGTCTTGACTTACCGCAAAGTCCCTTAGTGAGATCATCCATATCTACATAGGTACAAAAATCCTCAAAATACATTTCTCCCTCTGCCGGATGGAAAAACAAATCTGCTCCCGCCTCTTCACAGATTTTTCCATCTCGTTCCAGGTCACGGGGATAACTCGCCAGGTCCTCACTGGGGCCGAACTGGATGGGATTTACAAACACACTGACCACTACCCGGTCATTTTCCTCCACCGCCTTGTCAATCAGGCTCTTATGCCCCTCATGAAGATATCCCATGGTAGGCACCAGTCCCACAGACAAGCCTTCCTTTCTCCATGCCTTTACCTGTTCTCTGACATCCTTTATCGTCTCTGCAATTCGCATCTTAATTTCCCCTTCTCTCAATACAATTTCTCGATCACACTGTCATCTACTGTGTACTCGTGTTCCTCCGCCGGAAATGCCCCGCTCTGCACTTCCCCGATATACTGCTTCACCGCCGTTTTCATCACCTCGCCCATATTGGCAAACCGCTTCACAAACTTTGGCGTGAAATCAGAAAACATTCCCAGCATGTCCTGATAGACAAGTACCTGGCCGTCGCATCCATTTCCTGCGCCGATGCCAATAGTCGGAATTCTGAGCTGTTCTGTGATCCTATCTGCCAGCTTCCTCGGTATCCCCTCGATCACCACGGCAAAAGCTCCCGCTTTCTCCACCGCCCTGGCATCTTCCAAAAGTTTTCTCGCTGCCGCCTCACTTTTTCCCTGAACCTTAAAACCACCAAAAGCATTGATGGACTGCGGCGTCAGGCCGATATGGGCGCAGACTGGAATACCCGCCTCTACAATGGCTTTGATCTGGGGACACACCTCTACTCCCCCTTCAAGCTTCACGGCGTCCGCCCGTCCCTCCTTCATCAGCCGCCCGGCATTCACCAAGGCATCATAAACGGAAGTCTGATAGGACATAAATGGCATATCAATGATGACAAGGGCTTCCTTCGCCCCCCTGGCCACCGCAGCCCCGTGATGGATCATATCTTCCATCGTCACACTGATGGTATCTTCATAACCTAAGATCACATTTCCCAGGGAATCTCCCACCAAAATACTATTTACCCCCACCTCATCAAACAGCTTCGCGGTGGAATAATCATAGGCGGTGAGCATCGTCAGCTTGTTCCCTTCATCCTTTGCCTTCTGAAATGTCATTACAGTATTTTTCATGATCATTGCCTCCATCGAGTCACACTTTATCCGGTGCGCTCCCTATTATTATATTTCTTATAGCCTCATAATCCCTTTCGGGATTTTTTTCTTCCGCCACTGCCAGCACCTTTTGCCCCAGCAGCCGGTAAATCTGTGCATCCGATTCTCCAAGCACCGACAGATGCTTTTGAACCGTCCCCGTATCTCCCCGCTCGATCGGACCGGTCAGCGCTTCCACCGCTCCATCCCATAGCATCTGATGCACATTTTTCTCCACCAATGGCTGAATAAGCTCTTCCCCTTCTTCTTTGCCGATTCCACATTCCTCCAGCAAATCCAGTCCCATCTGATAGAGACCGATCATAAAATTGCTCACAAGAGAGGCGGCACAATGATATAAGGACTTCTTCTCCGGCTCGATCTGAAGAACCTTATTTCCCAAAAGAGAAAAAACCTCTGTCATAACATGGCATGCTTCGGGCTGGCCTTCCATGGTAAAAATCACTTCTTTTAATTTAAAATACGATGTGAATCTGTCGCTGAATGCGGACATAGGATGAATCGAACAGCCGGAGGCTCCCGTGCTGTCAATCCCAGAAAATACGTCAGATGATAATGAGCCACTGAAATGGCATAGTACCTTGTGTTCCAATGAGCATGTCTCTGGAAATTCTTCTGATATCCTTCGTATCTCTGCCCACACCTGTGCGATGGCGTCATCCGGTGTGGCGATGCAGAGCATATCACATGCCATTATAATGCTTCTTAAATCTTCAAATACCTTTGTATCCGTAAAAATCCCAGCTTCTTCCGAGCTGTCGATACTTCTGCTGTAATATCCCACCAAAAAGAGTCCATGTTCCCGCATATATCTGCCCATGGAACACCCTACTTTTCCTGCTCCAATTATACCTATCTGCATGCTATCACCTTCCGTTCTTTCAGAATGCAGTGACAACACATAATCATCTGATGCAGTTTCCTACGAATACCGCTCAAAGCATAGGATACCACATCAGACAAAAAAATGCAAATCTATGTCTTGTAATTGTTTTTCCTCTGTTCGACTTTTTTCGACAATTTCTGCGCAAGTCGCATGATATACTATAAAAATAGACGATTTACTGTGAACGGAGGAATATTATGAAGCACACAGAAAAGCTGGGTATGGGAAAAAGAATTTATAGTTTAAGAAAACATAAGGGGTACACACGGGAACTACTGTCAACCAGGACGGGAATATCTTCTAAATTTCTATACGAAATAGAAATGAAAGATAAAGGCTTTTCTGCCCAGACACTGGTTAAACTATGCCAGGCTCTGAACGTTACGGCGGACTACATCCTGTTTGGACGGGAAATAAACAGGTATGATCAGGAACTGACTTCCACAATCGAAAAATTTACCCCAGATACCATCGAGCTAATTAAGCACTTGATGGAGATCGCCGGAGAACTGGCAAAGAACAATCTGCAAAAGTAGACAAATCAAGCAGCCTATATTAATGGAATAATGAGAGATTTAGAATATCTTAAAGGACATGTAGCGGCAGGAAAATTTTCCTGCCGCCTTTTTATAATAAATTCTTGACAGCCCTTCTACTCTGTGTTACGATATAGCAGTACTAAGTAATACTTCATATCTATCACACATAGTAGGAGGTGGCTGTCACGGATAACTTAACAGAAATGCTAAAGGGTATACTTGAAGGCTGTGTCCTTGAAATCATCAGCCGAAAAGAAACTTATGGTTATGAGATTACCCGTCAACTAAATGCCCTTGGGTTTACAGACGTCGTGGAAGGAACTGTTTATACGATCCTAATCCGATTGGAAAAAAACAACTTGGTGAACATAACAAAAAAACCATCTGATATAGGCCCCCCGCGCAAGTTTTTTGCCTTAAACGATGCCGGGCGTAAGGAACTTCAAAAATTTTGGCAAAAATGGGATTTTATCGTTTCAAAACTCGATCAGTTAAAGGAGGAATCACGGTGAACAAATCAATACTTGAAGTTGTTTTAGGTGATCTGGATGAAAAAAGCGCCTATCGCCAAAAAATGAAACGGGTAAAAGCACTGCCAGAAAATTACCGCACTGCATTCAAAAAGATCCAAAAATACCTGTATCACCACGGTGAAGAGGGATGGAATATGGCGATTTTCGATGATTTAATCGATCTGTTTGAAAGCAGCGCCGCCGACCGAAAAGATTTATCCGATGTGATAGGAAATGACGCCGCAAAATTTTGTGATGAGCTGATTCTTGCTGCTAACACAAACCGAAATACGCGGCGCGATAAATTGAACCAGGAGATCGCAGAATATTTTGACAGGAAGGGGTCAAGCCATGTTCAGTAAAATTTATAAAATTCGCCAGCACAAAAAAATCTATCGGAAACAGATGGAAAAATTAAGTACTCTGCCCAAAGATTATCAATTTGTATTTGAAAAAATGTCAGATTATATATGGAGTTTTGCCGGTGGCGATGGCATGGATACTCTGGATACACAATATAAGCTGATCGATCTTTTTTCAGAAGCCGCTGCCGACGGGCTCGAAGTCCTGGATGTCACAGGAAAAGACGTCGCCGGATTTTGTGATGAACTTATCCGTGGAAATAAGTCGTGGCTGGACAGTCCCCGCAAAAGATTGAATCGTTCGATTAGGCGGCAGTAGGGGGGAGGTAACGAAGTGGGATCGACATATGCCATTCTCCCCCTCGTATCTTCAAAAGAGACCACATTCTGTTGTCTCTTTTGCATGATTTATTTTATAATAAATATTTTCTTTTTATTTCTTTAATTTCTTTCGGAAGTTTACCTCTCAATTCCATGTTATGGGCTAATACATTCGCCGCTTTTTCTGCTGCATGTTCATAATCCAATGACTTAATAAGGTCTTCCATATATGGTATCTTTTCAGGCTCAGATATATCATATGCTTCTACTGTTTTAGCCAGCAATTCTTTATCCAATCCCCATTTTGCCGCCAGTCGCCCAACTAATTCCTTCGCTTTCTCGTCACACCATTGTTCAAATGCTGTATCAAAGGGAGTAGTAGACAAAACTTTTCCCTGCAGCAATTCCTCATCTACAAAACGCTTTAACAGTTCAGCCTTTACACTGTCCCCCAAATCGCTAACTTCCTGGATCTGCTCATAAATGATCCTTAATGTTTCATCATCCACACATTGAACTTCTCCAACAGTGTAAGTCTTTTTGCCAATTAATTTTAAAATATAATCTGCGTTTATCACTTCGGCGTCTATCAACTTGGTCTTTCCCAAAGGTCTGACGATTACCGTTCCCGGATCTTGATCTTCTCCCGCTGGATTCAGGTTTTTATATGCACCTACATATTTTCTCCATGTATGCTCATCTATCCCAAAAGTATCATCACTCCAGGCATATTCATAATACTGTTGCAAACGATTCCATTGCATCACAGCCGCCATGTATGCCTTTTCAAATGCCCGTTTTTCCTTCGGATTGTTCTCAAATTCTTTCCATCGCGATGGTTCCGGTAGTATTTCCACCATCTCTATTATGAAATTCTTGAATTTTTCTGTCGCAATCAAATATGTATCAACCAAAACTTTTGAACTTTTACCACCACTTCCATATAATTTTAGTGCGTTTTCTACGCATTCCTTTGTTATGGCAGGATATTGAAAGTTGATGATAGTACCGAATTCCTTTTCTTTTCCAAACAGTCGGTTTGTGCGTGAATACGCTTGAATTAAACTCTGTAGTTCCAACATTCTGTCCACATACAGAGTATTTAATCTCTTGGAATCATATCCTGTCAGCAATTGGTCTGCAACAATCACCAAATCAATATTCTTTTTGTTTATGCCACTGCCGCCACGCTTTGTTCTCTCAATCAGATCTTCAAAGTAATCATTCTTTCTTCCGGATTTGATGTCCTCCACACTTAAAGACAGATTTGTAAATGCTTCGTAATCTTTAAGCATTTCTTCCAATATTTCGTCCGGCACTACCTGCATATGATCCTCAGAATCATCACCATTTTCATTTCCAATGCTAAAGGTCATCGCAATATTGAACTTCATTCCTCTACTTTTTATCTGCTTCTTAAACTCATGATAATACGCAATGACTCTTGTCTTAAATTTCGCAGTTAAAATCGCATTGAAAGATCTGTCCTGGGACTGCACATCCCAGTTATCAAGAATTTCACTTACCACTTTGGGAATATGGGTTTCGTCCTGATATTGAAAAATCCCCCTTTTTATGGTTTCTTTTTCTACTTCTAATTCACTAAGTTTCATAACCTCTCTTTCAATATCTCTTTCCGCTATCTCCGGATTCTCTATCACTTTGGCCTCTATTAATTGTTCCTTAAGTTTGTCATAACTTTCAAATTCCCCAGTATTAATATAATCCACGTGAAAACCAAGGACATTTCCATCTGCAATCGCTGAATCAATGGTATATTTATGAAGCTTGGGTCCGAATAAACCTTCTGTCGTCCGAATCAATTCATTATACTCATTAATCCGGCCTTTCACACTATTTTTATCAAATAGAGGAGTCCCTGTAAAACCGAAAAATAAACTATTTTTTTTGAAATAATTCTTGATGTTCTGCATCATTTCCCCCATCGTGGTACGATGGGCCTCGTCAATAATAAAGATAATTTTCTTATCTGCAACCAGATAATCTTTTTGATCCTGATAGCGCTTTACCAACGCACTTAATTTATGTGTCGTTGTAACAATTATGGAACCTGCTTTGCTCTCCAATCGTTTCATAAGATTATACGTGTACGGTGTATCATCCACGTCTACCGGCTCATACTTTGAATATTCCTTAAACTTTTTACTGGTATTACTATCCAATTCTTTTCTATCAACTAAAAAAACAACCTTATCAAATCCTGCACGTGTAGAAAGAAATAAAGCCGTCTTAAAACTGGTAATGGTTTTACCCGAACCCGTCGTATGCCACACAAAACCGCCGTGAGGAATACGTTCTTCATTGTCATATCCCATGGCAGCCTTTTCAATCGCTCTTAAAGCATATACCTGATACGGACGAAGTAACAGATGTCGTCTATCTTCTTCCTGCTCTGCTTCATCGATCACGAGATAATCACCTACCATCTGATGCGCCATAGGAATCATCAAAAATGATTGTACAATTTCTTTGTAATCATTTATGGGCTTATTTTTCTCGTCTGCCCAATGGAAAACAAAGGCAGGATTAAATTCCTCTATTGACTTCGGCGTTGCAAAATACCTTGTTTCTATCTCCGTAGTAACAATCATCATCTGTGAAAATGCCATAAAATTATTGCAGTATTCACCATCCCTGTAATATCTTTTAAATTGAAAATATGCTTCATTCAAGTCTTTATCTACACGTTTTTGCTCAATATTAATGAGTGGCAGTCCATTGATCAAAAGCACAATGTCAAATCGGTTATTCTTCGAAGTTTTTACCTCTCTGGCAATTCTATAACTGGAGTCGCCGCCCCGCACCTCTGCTTTTCGAAATATGGTAAGTGTAATCTGCTTTCTTGTTACCTTGGGATTATCATCCCGGTAAATGCCATCTATCTTTCCCACCGAATTTTCCGCCGAAAGAATCTTGGCAGCTTCATAACTATTATCAATCTGATTTACTTTTGCCATTACCTGTTGAAACTCATGATCTGTCAATTCTACACCTTCTAATTGGTCGGCATTGATGCGGTTTAATTCTTTTCTCCAAAAGGTTATTAAATCATCCACCGTAACCTCATGAGTATTTCCATTCAGCTCTTCTGGTGCTTTCCATTTATACTTCTCCAGTTCCCTGACAAAATTATCTTGATATGCTTTTTCTGATGCACTTTTTACTGTATTGCTCATTCATGCCTCCTATCTGCTGTACAAATGCCATCGCGAACCATCATCAACGTATACCCCAGCAAATTCTTTCCCTGCCATTTCGTTCTGTCAAAGCGATTGGGATTCTGCATGGACATTCCAATACCCCATATTCGGTCTTTTATAGCACACTCTGCTAAAATTGCAGTTTTCGTAGCCAAAAGCAATTTTCTCAAGTCGGCATTTTGGGAAAATTTAGCCAGCAGTCCCTCATAGACTACAATCTGCCTTATTCCATTCCAGTAATTATCATCATATCCTGACACAAGCCGTCCTAATTCTTTAATACGTGAAACATCATCTGTATCCAGTATCTGCACCGCAATATGTTGGTCCTTAAAATACATAGCTTTCTTATACATCATAAACTGTTCCATCGATGAAAATTCAGTTACTCCTACTGTAAAGCGGGAAGTATACCAATTACTCAAGTACCCGTTTTCCTCATCCGGGTTATGAAAACATACTATCTGCATTTAAATCTCACCCACTTTTTTCACTGCCAAATCAAGTTCCAAATCATGAAGCCCGTTATAAGCTTTTATCAAAAATTCTATTGGAATCTTATCAACAATTTCTGAACTCGGTACACCATAATACCACTGATAATAAGCATAAAATTCTCCAATCCAATCGGGCATAAAACCATCAAGCGCTACACCAGATTTCAACGTATAATTTTCAGTTGCTACAAAATATTTCCACAACTCCTCAGCGTCCATTGTATTAACATACGCCTTCGCTTCATCAATGCTCTTCCTCGACTTACTTGTCATATATGTTTTGATAAAATCTTTTGTATCCTTGTCAGGAAAAGTTTGTGCCACTAAATCAAAGAGTCTTCCTTGATTTTCCACAACATCATCCAAATATGCCTCTGAATATGCCTGCATTATGATCACCTCTCAAACAATGTACTGAATACGTTCGTTACTTTGTTAGCATCAGAATTAACCAAATCTCTCATATTTTTTCTCGCTGTAATATCTCTTTGATTATATTTTTCGTTGAATTCATCATAATTTACAGAAAAAAGTTCCTCTTTTATTTCATACAGTTTTGAATATGCCAATTCTGACTTAATACAATATTGAATTCCCAAATCACCCAATGCCAAAAGTTCATCTAGTATATCAAGGTCAATATTATCTCTAACAAATTCTTTTGCAATATAAAAATAAGATGCATTTGCTCTCCAGCCTTTTATAATATCATATCCTGAAGTGTCGGTGCCATACTTTTCAATAAATTTCTTTGCCAACATTCTATATCTCTTGGAACCTGCCGCATCTCTATGTTTCATCAATTCCGCCAGCCAGAACAAAACATCTTTCTTCTGAAAATCCAGTATCTTCAATCCGACAGTATCAAGTTCATACTTATGAACCCATCCGTTCGTATCATTTGGTCTACATACTGCCCATTCTTTGGCAAGTCCAAAATTTTCTGTCAGATAAAATCCCCGTCCATAGTCGTGCTTATCATCTCCAAAACCAAAGGTAGGTACTATATCCTTGTCTGGCGAACCATGATATAAAATGATTTTTCCCATATATTTATTTTTTCCTTCCTTAAACAAAACTTTTTTAACAATTACTGAATATTTTTGACTTCCCTAACTTAGCTCGTCGGCGCAAATTTGAACCCGCCGTGACCGGCGTATTTTGGCGAACTACTTCGTTTTTCGTCCTTGTCTTACGTCAGCAAGACTTCGTCCTCTAGCCTTGTTCTTCGCCAAAATACACCACACACGGTCAAAGATTTCAAACCAGTTATTTTGCGAATGCGAAGGTAGTTGAATGAGTCGTAGCGGTGGCTACGGCGATTGAAACTAACGAACGCATTCACAAAATAGCTGGTTGAGAAACGGGTTCAAATTCGCGCCGTCGAGCTACGTTGATCCAAATCATAACTCAAATTCCATTTACCATGCATGTTTGCCACTCGCAAGTAAACTATCAATATCTATAAATGCATTTTCGATTCGTTCCGTATGATATTGCCAATAACAGTCGTAAATTTTTTGTGTGATATCATGGCTGTCCCATTCTTTCAAGACTTCGCCCGCCGTCATTCCCTTATATGTTGCATACTTTTCCAGAAGATAATTCATAAATAAAAATTCATCACTCAATTTCATCCCCCCTTAAATATAATGAATTTCCAGGGTCCCCTGTTCTTACTTCATTTTCCCACATATCATATATCGCCAATGGACTAAACTCCCATAAATCTAATTCATCGTCACATAGCATCCTATATGTTTTAGAGTCAAGAAAAACACGCAGTCCATCCATGGAAGAAATTTTTCGGCTTTCAGCAATTAAAGTGGCAACTTCAGCATTGATATAATGTCGCATATGTTCTTTTAATCTTTTATCCAACATTTACTATCGCCTCCTTAAACTTCAATGTTTGCAAACCTGCATAGGTGAGAAATGCATACTGATCTGTCAATTTACTTGGTTCTAATAAAATGAGGGCAGTTTCTTCAGAAATTGCACCTGAGATATAGTCATTAATAGTTAAAATTGTCTTATCATTTGCTACAGGTCCTATAACAACATCAAATAATTTTCCAGAATACTGCCCTTTTCTATTATCTACAACAAAATTTAACCATTCTCGATTAGGTTTATTAAATTTGCGAACAATTACATCGCTCTTCTCTATCTCATTGTCAAACTCAAAGACAGAAAGTATCGGCATTCCGCTTCCTCTACGTTTTGTTTTGAGTATTGACCAACGTGTAGCTTGCTCTACATCAGATGTTAAATAAAACCCTGATCCAAAATCCAAACCTCTATTAGTGGTGATAATACGAGGATTTTGTACTTCCACATTGCTTCCATGATATAATATCATATTACTTACCGCCTTTCTTATACAAACATTTCATTAAGATATGCCTGCTTAATGTTTTTTAGCTTTTCCAACTTACGCTGATGAAGGGTGATAAGGTGATCGAGGTTGCGGAAAACGGCAACAATCTGGTCTTGTTCAACTCTCGACGGATACAAAACAGATATTTCTTGAATATCTGTTTTGTGGATATGAACAACCGATTTTCCCTGCGCCTTTTTTGCTAGTTCTTTTTGTGGATCACCACCTGAAATAGCAAGTGCCAAAAACAATGGGTTTATAAAGTCGAACGGACGAAGAATATTAAGGTCGCCGCCAAGCAAAACCCCTGATTTTTCAACGGCTGACGCCCTTGCAATGTCCTCAGCAGTTTCTCCCGAGGCAGGGATTAATACTTCATTCCCTTGGCTATAAACAGCGCCATTTTTCGGCGTAGCAAAAGTATCTATTTCGTCGATGGCAAATTGGTACTTCGTATAAAGCCTACCATATAGGATTATTGGTGTTCCAACTTCCGTCAATTCACTTTTTGAATAGCCGTTTCCTTTTGAGTATTCGGCTATGTCAGCAGCCTTACGTTGTTCCCAATCATCAGTAAAACCTTTAAATCTTCGTTTCGGTTTTTTTTCACCTTCTTGTGGAAACATTTCTGAAAGATATGATTTTGAACCCAACTTATCAAGTTTACGCTGATGAAGGGTGATAAGGTGGTCGAGGTTGCGGAAAAATGTTCCAACGTGCTTTTGCTCTCTCATTTTAGGCAAGCAAATTGGCGTTTTTTTTCCACTTTCAATAGTGTATGTTCCTACCGTTCCAATGCCCGCAGACTCAATTATAAAGTCTTGAATTGCTTTCCCCAAAAATGAGAAAAGAAAGAATTCACCATCAATTTTAGTGCCGTTTTGAAACCAAATAATATTGCCATCTTTAAAGTATAAAGGTTCTGAATCTTTTATTAAATACGGCACTCCGATGGTTCCAACTCCTGTAACAAGCAAATCTCCAATAGCAACTTT
>Ga0137308_102156_pt1 | contig 14500 bp, 13 predicted proteins | sample Inofrocosms_June_FD_97181 | JGI IMG/M metagenome (GOLD analysis project Ga0137308, IMG submission 97181) | Mouse cecal microbial communities from Vienna, Austria - N-Acetylneuraminic and N-Acetylglucosamine D2O microcosms_June | ecosystem: Host-associated > Mammals > Digestive system > Large...
GTTGAGCGTGGGCGACAGCTCCCGCAGAATCTCCGCATGGCTCTGGCCGCTTGAAGCGCACAGCACCACATCCCGCTCCCGTCCGCACCGCATCCCTGTCCCCTTGTAATAGCTGGCAAGCAGCGTCCCGGCAAGGTTGCCGTTGATCCCGACCATAGCATCGGGCGGGAGTCCCTCTGCGGTGACGACATGGGGGCTGCCCGCACCGCAGAGGGTGGGCTGGACGGGCTTCAAAGTGGAGCGGTCCGTCCTGCTGGTGATCTGCTGGAGGTCAAAACCAGCAGCGGCGATGGGCGGCTGCCCCTCCTGCCCGGTCTCCATGCAGACGGCGTGACGGTCGATGGTGTTGAGGGTGAAGGAGACGTTCTCGTTGATGCCGTCCCCCTGCGGCCCGTTCCCGTCCGCCCTGCCGATCACGGAGCCTTGGATGGCGTATGCGGTGATGGGCAGATTGCCGTGGGTCTGGCTGCGGAGGGTGGGCGATACGCCGCCCTTCTCCACGCTGAGGGAATCGCCGCCTTGGTCGTTCAGTATCTCCACCGCGTCTTTCGGCGCAAAGAGGTACTGGTCGTTCCCGGTCGCCAGGGTTCCGCTCTTTTCCACCTGGAGCAGCGGCCCCTTGCCGCCGCCCTCACAGCCGCAGCGGATACGCATGGAGACGGCGGGGATCACATCCCCCGCGCCTGCTGTTCCAGCGCCGCTTTGAGCATAGGCGGCAGCTCCTTGCCGCGGCGTTCCGCCCGCCGCAAAATACCCTGACAGGCTTTTGGGGACAAAGAGTATCTCGCCGGCGCGTGTTCCTCTAAAATCTGCGACAAGAAAGATACGCCGGCGCCGCTGTGCTGTTCCGAAATATTGGGCGTCGTACACGCACCAAGCGAGGTCAACTCCTCGGCCTCGTACCATCCCGGCGTTTGCCCACCGTCCAGAACCAGGCATTGGAACTTCGGTCTCTGTGAACGCTTCCAGCACAGCCTTAAAGTCACGCCTGGAAGAACTTGACAGGGCTCCGGGGACATTTTCCCAGAGCGCGAATTTCGGGTATTCTCCATTTGTTGCCTCCTGCATCTCTCTGATGATCCTGATGGCCTCCAGAAAGAGGCCGCTCCGCTCCCCGGCAAGGCCGAGCCGCTTGCCTGATGCCACGCTCAGGTCCTGGTTATTCCGAATTCGGAATAACCAGGATTATGCCGAAGAAATAGTTATTCCGAGTTTTTTGCATCAAACCCTATAAAGCCGGAACTATATCAAAAAAATTCGGAATAACTCTTCGACACCTATTGACATCGTTTTGGTCTATATGGTATTCTTTATTATGTAGGGGGTGTCTTCTTTGGCAACGAATAACATTAAACAGCGGGTTCCCGTTTTTGTGAGTTCTACATACAAAGACTTAGAGTTACATCGAGCAGAAGTGGAAAGACGCTTAGTTGGCTTAGAACAAGTTGTTAAGGGGATGGAATATTTTGGATCCAGCCCAGATACGCCTTTAGAAACATGTTTAAAGCAGATTTCAGAATGTAAGCTTTTTATCCTCCTTGTCGGTGCATCCTATGGTAGCGTACATCCAGAATTGAAAAAATCGTTTACAGAGTTAGAGTACGAATATGCCATACAGAACAAAATACCCGTATTGGTATATTTGGCGGATATGGACTCAGCTACGGTTGGCATTTCACTGAATGGCGTTGATACTGTACACACTGCAGAACTTGCTGATTTTAAGGAACGGCTGACCAAAACACACACGGTTTCTATTTTTACCTCAATTGATGACTTGGGCAAACGGATAGAACACGATGTGCCAGAATTTTTAAGAAATCTTGACAATATCAAGGTAAATGTTCAAAAATTAGATGAAAATGTTACTGATGAGATGTTGCGAAAAGGGGCTGAGAAGTTCGAACTGTTTTGGTTGCGCCCAAGCAAATTTATCGGTGAAATTGTTCCTCTACGCTTGAGAATAAACAAAAAATATGGTGGTTGGAAAGTTAAAGATGAGTTGATTCGTGCAGTCGGATTAGAAGTGGGCGACACGATTTCTACGGAAGTAACGATCGAATTGAAAAAAGGCATTATTGATGATGACGACGATACTGATTTATTCGCTTCAGGCGAGGGAGCAGATTGGTTATTAGAGAATGCATCAACACCTGGGCATGTTGTTGATTGCTATGTGCGTCTTTCATATTGTAAGGCGCCCATTGGGGTAAATGGCAAGGTGATAAATAAAGTATCGCTCGTTTTTGTCAAGGGAATCAAGTACGTGGAATTTGATAAAAACTACGCATTTACAGCAAAGAACACTGGACTTGATGAATTTCTTTCTCAACTTATAGATAGATAGCTGTTATATGTGTGGTAAAAAGCATCTCAAGATAAGAACCTTGGGATGCTTTTTGCTACGATACTTCAGTATTGCAAAAGTAATATAAGTACTGAAGAAGCAAAGCAAAACTGATTCAACCTCCTGTATAATGGGAAGGCAGGCAATAGCCTGTTAGGAAAATTACAGGAGGAAGGTTATGGAAACTATTGATTTGGTTGCAACCGCCGCACAAGCATTGAAGCTCTTATCCGGCCAAGGCATGAGCGAAAAAAGCCTGCACGCATATACTCACACTGGCTTCGGATGCGTCACTCGCCACTTCCAAGCAAAGGGCATCATTTGTGTAAGCTTCGAAATGCTTGATACGTTCTTGCTTGAGCAGCGCGAACTTTTTGAGCAAGGGGCGTTTTCGGTCTGGAAGTGGAGGCTGCTCCGTAGAAGCTGTGAATTATTGAAGAATTGCGCAACGAACAACGCAGTAGAGCTGCCACCACTGCCCCCTTGGACGCCTGTACTCCGGCGCCCAAGGCAAAGTATCTGGAAAAACACACCAACCTCAGAACAACTTGCGGATTCAGAGAACATTTTTGCGCTGATTTGGAAAACCAACAGAGCGATGCTGGAACTTGGTCTTACCGATGCAACAGTTGGCCATTACAGGAACGAAGGACTGGCCATTATTTTGAACCGGCACTATGAAGTTGGGACGGAGCAATTTTCAGAGGGAATTCTGAACCAGGTTGTTGCGGAAAAACGGATTCAGTACGAGCATGGGCAAACTGGAAGAGTCTCATACCAAAACCTGCGTAAGGCTGCGCATTGGGCACAGGAGATGTACCAAACAGGCCATATTACCTTGGCGAAGGTTCCAAACTGGGGGCAACGGGAACTTGTTGAACCGTTCAACTCGCTTTTAAGCGAATTTTATACCCGTACCGAACAGAGCGAAAGTATGGCTGAGACCTCACTCAATGTTGCCAGAAGCGCCATCCGCCGGTTTTTGTTTGAAATGGAGGATCACGGATTCCGCTCTTTGGCAGACTTCACTCAGATGAATGTGAACGGGTGCGTTACCAGTTTTGCATCGCATTATACCGGAGGGCTGGGGGCCGCCATCTACTCGGTGCGGGTGTTTTTGCGTTTTCTATTCGAGGATGGTGCGACGGACATTGATTTGAGCCTATCCCTGCCGGAACTTGTGGCAACCAGAAAGATGTTTCGCAAGGGCTTTACTGAGAGTGAACTGGAACATCTGCTGGAACATCCGGACAGAGCCACAGCCATTGGGAAACGGGATTATGCCATGATGGTTCTGGCTGCACAAAGCGGTTTGAGGGCCTGCGATGTTGTCCGGCTGAAGCTGGACAGTATTGATTGGCGAACGAGAGAAATCCGTTTGGTTCAACACAAAACCGGTGAACCACTTTCTCTTCCCCTGGAAGCAGAAAGTGGGAATGCGATTGCAGATTACATTCTCCATGGCCGCCCGGATTCAACACACCCCAATATTTTTCTATGCCATACGGGAGTGATCCGCCCGCTTGATGCACATTCTGCCAGCGGAGTCGTTTCCAAGCACATGAAATTGGTGGGAATTCCGGCGAAACATCGTGCCTTTCATGCGCTTCGCCGGACTTTTGGGACGAGACTGCTCCAGAACGAGGTGTCCTTTGAACTAATCCAGCAACTTCTTGGACACAGGGATATGGACTCTATAAAGCCGTATCTGTCCATTGACGAACAGGGACTGAAGCAGTGCGCATTGTCCCTGCTTTCCCATGGAAAGGCAGGGGACTGAAATGGCGTATACTTTTGAGAGCTGCTTTGCCACCCGAATTGAGAAATTCATTGCGCAAAAAAACGCCTTGGGTTTTGGCTATTTGGAGTCTTCTCGCCTCCTACGGGACTTTGACCGCTTTTGCCTGGCACATTTTCCGAAGGAACATTCACTGACTGAGGAGCTTTGCTTGGCCTGGGCCACGAAAAAGGATGCAGAAGGCAACAACACCTTCCGAAACCGTATGATGCCGGTACGTGAGTTTGCCAGATACCTGAACCGCAACGGCGAAGCTGCCTACATCCTACCGCCGGACATTGCCAGGAAGGATGCGCCTTATGCCCCGTATATCTACACCGAGTCCGAAATCCTGGCCATTTGGGATGTTTTCGACCACTTAAAACCGAGAGGTGGTTTCCCGGTGCGGCAATTTGTGATTCCAGCTATGATAAAGCTGATGTACTGCTGTGGTCTGCGTCCGGCTGAGGCCAGAAACCTTCGTGTAAACGATGTGGATTTGGACATTGGGCGGCTGAACATTATGGAGAGCAAACAGCACAGGAGCCGTATTGTTATGATGGTGGATGATGTGACAGAAATGCTCTCAGATTGCAACGCCATTGTAACTTCCACTATGCCGGAACGCGAACCGTTCTTCCCCAACTCCGAGGGCAGCTTTTACGGAAAGAGAGGGCTGGAGAAGACGTTCCGCCAAGTTTTGAAGAAAGCTGGTGTTACGGGAACCGGCCAACGCTCCCCGCGTCTTTATGACTTTCGTCATACTTTTGCCACCCACAGGCTGTACCACTGGATGAACGAGGGCAAAGATCTGAACGTTATGCTTCCCTATCTGAGCGCGTACATGGGCCATGCGCAACTCTCGGACACCTATTACTACATTCATTTGGTTCCTGGCTTGTTGGAGGAAATGTCCGGGTTCGCGTTTTCTTCCGCCGAGGCATTCTTGCCGGAGGTAGGAAGCAATGAATGATTTTTTTGATGCGATCCGGCGTTTCCTTCTGGATTATCTGCCCAAGCAACGCTGCCTCAGTGAAAATACGATTCTCTCCTACAAACAGGCGCTCAATCTTTTTGTGGCTTATATGAGAGATGAGATGGGAATTGGCACCACCGACTTGACCTTCTCCCGTATTGACCGGGACGCCATTCTCGGTTTCCTGGCCTGGTTGGAAAATGCGCGGGGATGCAGTGCTTCTACCCGCAACCAGCGATTGATGGCACTGCGGTCTTTCCTGGATTTTGCCGGACAGATTGACTGCACACAAACGGCACTGTACCTCTCCGCCTGCAATATTCCCTCCAAGGAGGCTCACGGGCGGATTGTTGAATTTCTGACCGAACCGGCGTTAACCACACTGCTTCAACAACCCAATCCTTCCAAACAGAAAGACTTGCGGAATCTTGTGTTCATGATCCTCATGTACGATACCGCTGCCCGATGCAGTGAACTTCTCGATATGAAAATCTGTGACCTGCGGCTTGACACAAAACATCCAATTGCGTACTTACATGGAAAGGGACGAAAAACCCGGACAGTGCCGTTGCTGAACAGAACAGTCCAACACTGCAAGCAGTACCTGAACAAATTCCACCCCGACAGGGATGACCACAGTGAGGCTCCATTGTTCTATACCGTGATTCATGGGATGCAGCAAAAGATGTCTCCTGATACGGTAGCTGCTTTCTTTACGAAGTACGGAAACATGGCAAAGATTGTCTGCCCAGAAATTCCGGAACACATCCACCCGCATATGATGCGCCACACACGGGCGATGCACTTATACCAGTCTGGGATGCCCATGGTGCTGCTCTCTCAATATCTTGGCCACGCACAGGTTGAAACAACTATGATCTACGCCTATGCGGACACCGAGATGAAACGGGCAGCAATCCAGAAGGCCGATGCCGTCCGCAAGGCAAAGCCCACACCCGATGAAATCTGGGCTGATAACGAGGAGATGATCTTGAAATTGTCTGGGTTGACTTGATTTGAGCACGGATGCTGCTTGACCGTATAGTTTTGTTATTCCGAAGTTTTTGTAGAAAGTTCTGGATCTATGGGACTTGATACGGCAACTTCGGAATAACTATTTCTTCGGCATAATCCTGGCAGGGGGAGCCAAAGGTGATGATGTCCACGGGCGGCAGCTTGCCGCCGTGGAGCTTTGTGATGTCGCCAAAGTGTTCCATGTCCGGGAAGTGCTTCTTCGTCACGGAGACGCACTCCGGGACGATCTCGCTGGCCCACAGGGGCATGATCCCGTAAAAAGAGGCGGCATAGGGGAAACCTCCTATGCCGTCAAACAGGGAACCGAGTGTAAGCTGGTCCGTTTTCAATTTTTCTTTCCTCCGCTGTTCTTTCCGCTGTTGTCGAACTCTATCTGGAACTTCGCCCGGCCGTCCTCCTCGGTGGTGAGCAGGACATCGGCGTTGTAGGTCTTGCCCGTCCGCTGGCTCTTGCAGTCCTTCAGCCTGACGCGCCCCTCCTTCACCAGCTTCTCGGCCATACCCGCGGTCAGGTGCTTGCCGAGCTTCTTGAAATAGGCGTTGTCCTTCCAGAGGACGAAGCGGCACTCCCGGCTGGAACAGAACCAGCCCTTGTCACGCTCCGCCACATCCGCCCCGCAGTGGGGGCAGCTCCCGATCACCTTGCTGTTACCCGGCATCCTGATCTCCACTCCTTTCACCATCTCATAGTTCTTCACGAGGTCCGTCACCATCCCGGCGATCTCCCGCATGAAGTCATCCGGGGCATAGCCGCCCTTCTCGATGCCCAGCAGCTTCTCCTCCCATTCCGCCGTCATGGAGGGGGACTGTATCTGCTCCGGCACTACGGCGGCCAGGGCGCGGCCCTTGTCCGTAGGGACCAGCGCCTTGGCCTTTTTATCGCCCTTGCGCTCCACAAAGCCCTTCTGCACCAGCTTCTCGATGATGGCGGCGCGGGTGGCGGGAGTGCCGATGCCCTTTCGCTCCACATCTTCGGGCATCTCCTCCGCCCCGGCTGTCTCCATGCTTTGCAGGAGGGTGTCCTCCGTGAACCGCTTGGGAGGGGTCGTTTTGCCCTCTTTCAGTTCCACCCTGGCAAGGGGCAGCTCCGCATCCTCCGAGAGGGCAGGGATGGGCTGGGCATCGTCCCCGGATTTCTCCTCATCAGCGGCAGTAACATACGCCCGCCAGCCGGGGTCAGTGACCGTCTTGCCCTTGGACTTGAACTGGTGTCCGGCGCACTCCAGCGTGACGGCGGTCTCCGAGTAGCGGCAGGGGTCGCCCACGGCGCAGACGAGGCGCAGGGCGATCAGGTCCAGCACCGCCAGCTCCCCGGAGGGCAGGGCGGCGAGGTCGGCGGACTCCAGCGTTTTCGTGGGGATGATGGCGTGGTGGTCGCTGACCTTCTTCCCGTTGATGACCTGAGCGGCGTTCACGGGGACGGGGGCGTCCGGGGAGATGTCCCGCTTTTTCTGCACCATTTCCACCAGCCCCGGCAGCATCCCCGCCATGTCCTCCGTGAGGTAGCGGCTGTCCGTCCGGGGGTAGGTGACGAGTTTCTTCTCATAGAGGCTCTGGGTGTAGTCCAGGGTCTGCTGCGCCGTATATCCCAACTGGCGGTTGGCGTCCCGCTGAAGGGAGGTCAGGTCATAAAGCGCCGGGGGCTTCTCCGTCCTGTCCTTGCGCTCCATATTCTTCACCGTTGCCGTCCCCGCCGAACGGCAGTCCTCCGCGATCTTCTCCGCCTCAGTCTTTTCCTTCATACGCTCTCCGTTTGCCGCAAAGCCTTCCGGCACAAGCTGGACCGTGTAGAACGGCTCGGACTGAAAGCCGCTGATCGCCGCCTCCCGTCCGCAGACCATCGCCAGCGTGGGCGTCATCACCCGGCCCACATTGAGGGTGGGGCCGTACTTGCATGAAAAGAGCCGGGTGGCGTTGATGCCGACGATCCAGTCGGCGCGCTCCCGGCACAGGGCAGCCTCATACAAGGCGTCGTATTCCGTCCCCGGTCTCAGGCTGGCAAAGCCCTCCCGGATGGCGGCGTCCTCCATTGAGGAGATCCAGAGCCGCTCAAAGGGCTTTTTGCACTTGCACTGGTGGTAGACCAGCCGGAAGATCAGCTCGCCCTCCCGTCCGGCGTCGGTGGCCTCCACGATGGAGTCCACATCCTCCCGGCCCATCAGCCCCTTCAACACCTGGAACTGCTTTTTCGTGGACGAGGACACCTGATACCGCCACTTCTCCGGCAGGATGGGCAGGTCCTCCAGCCGCCACTTGGCGTAGGTCTCGCCGTAAGCCTCCGGCTGGGCCAGCTCCACCAGATGGCCCACGCACCAGCTCACGAGATACCCGCCGCCCTCCAGGTAGCCGTCGCATCGCTTCGAGGCGCCCAGCACCTTGCCGATGCTCTGCGCCACCGAGGGCTTCTCGCAGATCACGAGTTTACTCATAGGCAGTCGCTCCTTTCTTTGTTTTGGGTGTCATTTTACAAACTCTGCACCGCCTGGACTACCCAGCGGGTATCACGGCTGCTCCCGGAACAGGTGGAGAGGGTGATGATCGTGTCCTCCGGTGTGGGCGTGATACCCGTGTCAATGACAGACCGCTCCAGCCCGTATTGGATAAAATCCTGCTTTTCCTCCGGGCTTGAAAACTCCTGCTGGTAGGTCTTTGCTGTCAGCCCCACCTCATAGGCGGCATAAATGTCATACTGCCATGTGCCGTCCTCATTGGCGATGGTAACGCTGGGGTTCTCCTGCCAGAAAGCGGCATCCATATAGTGCTTCAAGCTGCCGAACATGGTCCCGTTCCGCATCCTGTGTCCGTAGATGAGCGTGTTGAAATCCCCAAGTCCGGCATCCGCCCGGAAGTCCAGAAAGACCGCCCCCGCCGCGTTCTCCTCGCCGTTCCACGCATGGGAGAGGTAGTAAGCGTTGTCCCCGCTCTGAAGGAGCGGATAAGAGAGGACGCCGGGTATCTCGATCCAGCCCACCACATCGGCGTTGACCTTTTGCAGCGGGGACAGGTCCATGCCGCTGGGGGCGTCCTCTTTGGCCCCTGTTCCGGGCGCATCCTCCGCAGGGGAGGGCGCGGCGGACGGCGCAGGGAAGGGGCTGGCGGCATCAGCCGCACACACCAGCCGTTCCGCCTCATGGTAAAGCTGGCCCGCCCGCTGGTCCTGGATATTCCGCAGATAGATGAAGAACAGGCACATCGCCAGCATCAGGAACAGCAGGAACTCAAAAAATCTCCGTGGGTCGATACGCACAGCCGCACCTCCTTAAAAAGGGCATGGGGCTGGCATCCCCCGCCAGCCCCACGCTTTTATACTCTGTCAACCGTTGTCTTTCTCTTGTCCCTAATCTCCAGCCAGCCCATGACGGCCAGCCCAGCAAGGGAGGCCATCAGCAGGACATACCACAGCCCGGAGTCATCGCCGGTCTGGGGGACATCCGCCACGGGAATATCCGCCGCAGGCACATCCTCATCGGGTATCTCCACCAGCGGCTCGTCCTCCACAGGCACATCGGGGACTTCCACGGGGATGTCCGTCTTAGGGACATCTTCCACCGGGATGTCCTCTACGGGAGGTTCGTCCGGGGGAGTGCCGGGAACCTCCGGGGTGTCAGGTGTTTCCGGCTCCTCCGGCTTTTCCGGGGTCTCAGGCTCCGGGTCGGGATAGGTGTACTCCTTTTCCCAGGTGACCTCCCACTCCCGGTCGTTCTTCTGGATGGTGGTGACAGTCACGGCGGTCTCCGTCCGGCCCCCGGTGGTCGTGGTGGTATCCGTCCGGGAGGTCTCGGTGGTGTCCACCTTCCGCTCGGTGGTGCTGGCCGTGTCCGTCACGATCTCGGCGGCGGCCTCGTTCACGGTGAAGTTCAGGGAAACGGACAGGTCCACCGACTGCCTGCCGCTCTCGATACCCACGAAGGTCTGGGAGGAAAAGACAGGCTCCCCATCCTCATCATAGCCCACCGGCTCGGTGCTGACCTCGGAGGTGAACAGATACACGCCCTCACCGATGTTCTGCGTACCCGTGAGCCGGAGGTCGATGTTGACGCCATCCGCCAGCTTCAGCCCGGACAGGGTGTAGCTGCCGTCCCCGCTCCGGGGGACAACGCCGTACTGCGTCCCGGTATCGTCCCCGGCCAGCCGCCGTGTCTCCACGATCTCGCCGCCCACCACCACATGGACCAGCAGATCATCGCTTTCCGTATCCGGCATGACGGCAAGGGTGAATGTCAGGTCGGCCTCATACTTGCCGGTGGCCTCGTCCTGCTGGCCTACGGTCAGGCTGGCGTTGGTAGCAAAGTTGTTCTCGTTGATGAGGGTGTTCTTGTGAGTGGGCGCCTCCGTCTGGGAGACCAGATAGTCATAGAGCGCCTTTGTCAGCGCCCACTCCCGGCTGTCCAGCTCCCGCCAGTTCCTGCCGCCCACCGCCTGATAGTAGCTGGTGAACGGGTCCTCCCGGTCGATCATCATGTCGCCGCTGTTGCCGAAGGTCCAGAGCGCCGCCTGGGTAGCCGCCAGCGCCATGCCGTCCGTGAGGTAGGTGTCAAAGCCCCACGCGGTAGCCAGGCCGCCGTAGTTGTCCCGGTCGATCTCGCCGTTGTTGTAGGCGTCCACCAGCATCCGCTTCACGGCGTCCAGGCTCCCGGCCCCCTCGGAGGTCCCCCAGTAACCGTTCTGGGCGATGGCCCGGATGTGCGCCGCCGCCTCGCTGTCATAGTAGCCTGCGTCCTCCACATTCTCCATGTCATAGCGGAAGCCCGCCTGGGGGCTGACGGCAAAGTCGGCGCAGTACACATAATGCTCGTTGCCGTCCTTGTCCACCAGCACGAACTGATGGGCCTGCCAGCGGTCGCTGGGGGAGGTCGTGCCGTCCTCGTTTACCTTGACCGCATCCACCCGGATGGCGCTCTCCAAGCCGTACTTGCCCAGCCACTGGAAGTCGTAGCCCTCCGGGTCGAACTCTGTGCCGTCCTTGTCCGCCCGGTGGTGGAGGTCGGTTTTCTGGTCGGTCTTTCCCACATCAGGCTCCGCCACATCTGCTTTCACGCCGGTGGTCTCCAGAACGCCGTCATTCTCGCCGGCCGTGACATCGCCCATTTCGGCAGTGACGGTGCGGTCGCTGGCGGCGATCCTCTTGGTCTCCGTTGTGGTAGTCCTGGTCGTGGTTGTGACAGTACCGCCCGTGGTCTCCGTGAAGGTAACGGTGGTGACGGTCACATCCGTGACCTCGGTGAGGATGCTGGTGTCCTTCGTGCCGCGCAGGGTCTCCACAGCGGTACGGACATTCCCCTCTCTGTCGGTGGTGGTGGTCGTGACCTCATAGCCGGTCAGGGCGCCATCTGCGTCACGCAGCTCCGCCACCGTGACAGCCGTGGTCTCCCCGGTCTCCGGGTCGGTGGTCTCGCCCTCGGCGGGTCTGTCGGGCAGGACGGTCTCGGACACCGCCGCCCCGGTGGTGCTGGTCTTTGTGGTGGTGGTCTGGTAGCCCGTGAGGTTGCCGTCACCGTCATAGATGGGAGCCACATCCACCTTTGTCGTCACGCCGTCCGCATCGGTGAAAGGCTCCTGCGGCTGTGGCATCTCAGGCGGCTCCGCGCCGGAAACGCCCTCCGGGAGGGCGGTGGTGACGGAGGTCTCCTCGGTGGTGGTAGCGGTAAAGCCCACCACAGCCCCATCCTCATCCAGCACATCCTCCACCGTCACGGTCTTGTGTCCCATGCTCTCCCCGGTATCGGGGTCCGTGATCTCGCTGTCCTCCTCGTTAGGGCGGGCAAGCTGTCCTGCCAGGGCCTCCTTGTCCACCTCCGCCGTCCCGGTGGCGGTGCTGCCGGGGGTCAGCCCGACCGTGATGCTGCTGTCGCCGTCCTTGAAAACGGGGGCAATGGCCTCGCTGGAGGAGGCGGCGGTGCTGTCCACCGTTTCAAACTGGCCGGGGACCTCTGTTGTGATAGTCTCGCCCTCCGCCGTTTCGGTCACAGGCTCCTTGTCCTCCGTCACGACCTCGCCCGTCACCGTCTCGGCGGTGGTGGTCTCATGGCCCGTCTCGCTGCCGCTCTCCTGGATGACGCGGCCCTCCTCGTCCAGCACCGTGGTCTCGGTCGTGACCGCCGCGCCCTCCACCACAGGCTCCTCACCCTCCGGGCTGGCCCAGGTGATCTCGGTGGTGATGGTGGTGGTCCTGCCGTCCTCGCTGGTGACGGTCTCCGTAGTCTCGGCGGCAAAGGCCGGGACGCTGGACAGGCTCACGCTCATCGCCGCAGCCAGTACCAGCGCCAGCCCCTTGTGGAACTTCCTGAAAATCTTAGGCATACTGTTTATCACCGCTCCCTTCCATAAAAATGTCACTGTTGACCTCGTTCCCCCAGACATCCCAGCCCTCCGGCTTTGTCCGGGCGAACAGCTCGATCCGGGGGACATCGCCCATGAGCCGGACGATGCGCTCCCGCGCCTCCTGGGGCTTTCTGCTGTGTTCCTCGATGTGGGAGAGGATCACCTGATGGACGCCGGCGGACACCCGGCTGGGGTTCCCCCTTGTGGCAAGGAGGCAGACCTCGGCGTTGGCCCGCGTCCAGTACCCAAGCCCCCAGAACAGGCTGTCCGCCTTCTTGTTCTGCTTGACCCAGACGAAAGCCGCCGTCTTGTAGGTGAAGCCCCAGCTCTCCAGTACGGCCAGCCCCTCCCGCAGGCAGGGGAATGTCACCCACAGAAAAAGGGCGCAGTCCCTGTCCGCCAGGTCGCCCACGGGCAGGCCCTTGATGGCGTCGATGTCCATCGTGGGGTAGTGCTTCTCCGCGCTGCGCCCCATCCCCTTGGGGGAATACGCCTTGAACTGCCAGGGCGGGTCAGCGTAGATCACGCTGTACTTTTTGTTCTCCATAGCGCCTCCCAATGGCCGGAGGGCATGAAAAAAGACGGCTCCAGCCGCCTTTCTCACACGCCTTCAGCTTACACAGGTTCATCATCCTCTGCGTCAAAATCGCTCCCGTCCTCATCGTCAGCCCCGATGTCCTCCGGGAGGCCGTAGTCCTCGTCATCATCCAGATAATCCGCGTCCGGGTCGGGCTTTGCCTGCTCCTTCTTCCCGCCGCCCTTGAAGAACTTGGTATAGGCGAAGAAGCCGCCTCCGCCCAGGAGTGCCAGCACAAGGACCAGTACGGGCAGGGGGTTCACCTTTGCGGCTGGCTTGGCCTCATCCGGCTTGTCCTCGCCGTCCCCGTCCTCCGGCTCCTGGGTCTCAGCGGGCGGCTGGACCTCCGGCTCCGGCTTGGTGTATTTCGCCGCCGTGTCCTCATCCATCAGGGCCAGCAGGTCCGCCTCGTCCACCAGGTTCAGGAAGTGGACGGTCTGCACCTATAACAATTCCAATCAACATTCCGATACCTGCACAAATAGAAATAGCAAAAAGATTTTGCAAAAACGCCCATGCCAACACACCTATGCAACCACCGACAATAAATCCTGTTAATAAGCCAATAGTTAAGTATTTATTACTTTTCATATTGCTATATCTCCCCTAAAAGTATATTTGTCGTTGGTTCTATTATACTATGACCTGCTTCCTTTAGGAATAGATGAATTGTAAACTGGCTGGAGTGAAACCGCTAATGACAGCCAGTGTTTGTTCTTTGTTTATCGGTCAAAGCGAAATTTGAACAGGGCGGCAATGAGCTGTTGCTTTATATGTTCCTCAACTTCGGCGTTGACTTTCCCGTGTACTTTGGAACAGTAGCGGATATATCCGGCATAGTGGGAAAGAATGGTGTCGATTGCGTCCGGGTCGCCCTCATGGGCTTTGACGATTGTTTCATAGGGGAGAAGTTTACTCATAGTCATTTCCCTCCATGAGCCGCCTTAACCGCTGCAAGGCAAGCCGGATATGCCGCCCCGCTGTGCTGCGTGTCCGGCCAATATGTACGCCGATCACTCGCTGCGGCTGGCGCAGGAAATAGTAACGAAAAATTTCTTCCTGCGTCTGCTCCGGCAAAAGGGCAAGGGCGGCGGCAAGCTCCGCATGATACAGAACGGCGGTCTGGCCGCAGGCGGTAAAAAGATATTCTTCAAGCTACTCCGGCTCGGCAAGCTGGACAAACTTTTCACTCATCAGATAATCAAGGGAAACTTCCCGTTCCCACCTCCGGCGCAGCTTCAAGATTTTATCTATGGCTGCGTGACGAATGACTACCTTGCAAAAGGCATTGAATGTGTACTGGATATGCACCTTGTAGGCTTCATCTTCGGTCATGGAAATTCCCCCTCTCTGAATAATAGTGCGGGGCGGCAGTACTCCTTGCTGTCGCCCCTTGATTGCCTACCAGCAAAGACGGGCGGGGCTGTCAACGACGGCGCGAAGCGGCGTTCATTTTATCGTTGACTGG
>Ga0137308_101486_pt2 | contig 14499 bp, 9 predicted proteins | sample Inofrocosms_June_FD_97181 | JGI IMG/M metagenome (GOLD analysis project Ga0137308, IMG submission 97181) | Mouse cecal microbial communities from Vienna, Austria - N-Acetylneuraminic and N-Acetylglucosamine D2O microcosms_June | ecosystem: Host-associated > Mammals > Digestive system > Large...
GAATGCTTTTGACGGCCTGCTTCTTCCCGGCGGCGGCGATGTTTTTTCTTCACTGGAGGATTATACGGCTTTATACAAAGCATCCGCTTATGATATTCCTGACATATATACGAATCCCGTTTATGATACTCCTGACATATATACGAATCCCGCTTATGATACTCCTGGCATATATACAGATCCCGCTTATGATACTCCTGACATATATGCAGATCCCGCTTATGATATTTCTGACATGGATGCAGATCCCGTTTACGATACCTCTGACATGAATACGAGCAGCTTCGCGCCCTTCATCTGTTTCTGAAACAGCAGAAACCCGTTTTCGGCATCTGCAAGGGCATGCAGCTCATCAACCTCTATTTCCGCGGTACGATCCGTGAAGTATCCAATCGAAACATGCACCGGCATCCTGAAAAGGACACCTTCCATCCTGCCGACAACCTGCCCGGTTCCTTTCTCCATGCCCTCTTTGGCCCTCATATGCTGATCAACAGTTCCCATCATCAAAGTATCGATACTCCCGGCAAAAACCTGCAGATCATCCAGTGTACCCACGACAGAGAAGCCGAAGCCGTCTCCCACCTTTTCCTGCCCGTCATAGGAACACAATGGCACCCCGAGAGGATGCCGAAGCTTCCCCAGCAGGATGCCGCATTATTATTTCGATATTTTGTTTCACTGCTCTAGGGAAAACGGCATGCCCGTTCCCTGAATATACCGTGAAACCGAATTATCTCAATCCATTGTACTGATTGTATACGGTACAGAGCTTATTTGTGTTTTTAATCACAAAATTCAGCGCGATAAAAGGACCGATACAGCAAAGCAGGGAACCGAACAATACCCACATCACATAAGTCGTACCGTTTTCCTGAATCGGCACATTATACCGGGGCCCGTTCGCCTGCAGACGGTTTGCCAGCTTATACCACCAGATGATCCTGTAGATGCCGCAGGTGATAAATCCAAGTAAGATAAAGGCGAGGATGCCGCTTGTGCTCTCTCCGTCCCCCTCACAGATATCATTCACATCCTCTGCCAGTTTATGTATAAAGAAATACGGATAAATACCGCAGGTAACAAGTGAAAGCAGGATATATATCCATATGCTCCGATCCGTTTTCTTTGCCACGGTTCCGCGCGCCGGCCCGGCGGGCATTCCATACCCTGCGCCTCCCATAGGCATCCCATATCCGGGTACTCCGCCTGCGGGCGGTACCTGATAACCTGCTCCTCCCGCCGGCGGCGCCTGATAACCTGCTGCCCCTCCCGCTGGCGGCGCCTGATAACCTGCTCCTCCCGCCGGCGGCGCCTGATACGCCGCAGCGCTCTGCTGCCTTGCCGCATTCTTTTCAGCCTGCCGTTTCTGCAGATCCTTTGCGGCACCGGAAAGCTCGGAAAATCCTGCCGAAATATTATTCTGAAGTTCTTCCTTTGTTTCTCCCATAACAGGCGCACAGCCCATTGCGTACATCAGTCCGAAAAGCACCGCCGCCACAAACACATATCCCAACCAGTAAAAAAAGGTCTTTCCTCCGATAAAACTTCTGTAAGTGACCAGGTTTGCCACAAGCATTATGATCAGAGATAACAACCTGAATAATACACCCAGAACCGCTCCGCCAAAGATCAGATCCTTCAGCCTGCTGTTCCACTTCCACGCGGAAGCCGCCGTAGTCAAGGCCATCACGAGTGCTGCCCCAAAACCAAGAGAGGCAGAAATAAAATATACGATTCTCAGCTGAAAGAGCGTACCTAAAATACCCGGAATCCTTGTCAGGGCTGATATCAAAAAGAACACCGCAAATACGGCGCAGGCACCGCGCATTACCATATCCAGATTGCCGTTTTTTGCTCCGCCGGTATTCCCGGCACTGCTTCCCGCCGAAGCCGCCTGCCGGCCATAAGACGAGCCTGCCGTATTTCCTGTACTTTGTGCGTTCCCCGCACCGGTGTCACCGGTATCGGCTGACTGCCCGGCATACTCCGCACCGCCTCCGGCATTCACCGGCTGTCCGGCACTCTCCGCACCTCCTGCCGCATTCACCGGCTGTCCGGCACTCTCCGCACCTCCTGCCGCATCCGCCGGCTGTTCAACGCCCTCCACGGGCGTACCGCACTTTGGACAAAACCTTTGATCGTCATTCAAAGGATTTCCACATTCAGGACAAAACATATTTTCTCCTCCTTGTAATTCAATCATCTGCATAAAAATGCAAATTTCTGCTTTTCACAAAATCCATTGTAATCCCTCCAAACTGTTTCGTCAAGCGCAGAAGCCATCGCAAGATGCTTTCATGTATCAGTTCGGCCCGGAACTTTGCATTGACTGCAAAGTCCGTGAAAACATGCACATCGGCCCGATAAAAAATCTGTCCTCCGCCGCAGGCAGCTTGAAATGGCAGATTCCGTAACAGAGCGGCTTACGTCTGAACTGTTACGCCTTCATTGACAAATGCAGTGTATTTTTGTATGATTATAAGCGGAATTCTACAATAATCGTTTCCTTATTATGTTATTTTTGTATATTTAATATATAAACCGCAACGATTATATTCCGCAAATATACTTTTTAAACAGGAGGAAATATGAATCATGTTGATATGCCCCAAATGCCAAGCGCAATTAGAAGACGGTGCCAGGTTCTGTGACACATGCGGTGCCCCGATACCGGCTCCGGCTTCCCCGGCTGCAGACACTGTATACTGTGCGCATTGCGGCCATCAGGTAAGCGCAGAAAATCCGTTCTGCGAAAATTGCGGAAAACCGCTTGAGGAAAAAATGTTCTGTCCAAACTGCGGTACACAGGTAACCACCTCTTCCGCAGTCTGTCCGAATTGTTCGTCCGCGATCTACGATGCGCTCTTCTGCCCTCAATGCGGCAGTCCCTCGCATCCCGATGCCGCTTTCTGTAAAAGCTGCGGCTCTTCTCTGATAAACAACACCAAAACCGGGGAGAAAAAGAACGAAAAGAAAAACAATGACGCAGAAAAAACGACCACTGAAAAAAAGCAAAAAGAATCCCGGCAGAAAAATTCCAAAAAGGGACTTATACTTGCAGGTACCGGTATCATTATCGCTGCCGCCCTTGTATGTATTTTTGTATTTTTGAGAGGAAATACAGGCGGGTCCTCCCGGAATTATGCTATGTATGTCAAAGACAAAGAGCTTTATTATACCGACTTTTCCAATAAAGATCCCTGGCAGATCACGTCCAGGCTTGCCGACGACAGCAGCTTTGATAACTACGATCTTTCTTCCGGCGCATATATTCTCGGCAATGCATGCCGCCTCAGCAAAGACGGTTCCCTGCTGTTCTTCCCTGACAGGATCAACTATTCCGACGACGGTTACTCTCTTTATTACCGCAACGCAAACCGTCCGAAGGAGGAAGCGGTTAAGATCGATTCCGATGTGATCTCTTATTCCGTAAGCGATGACGCTTCTGCCATCACTTACCTGAAAAATGGCACACTCTATCAATACGACAGAAAAAAAGAGGACAAACAAAAGATAGCCAGCGATATACAAAGCTACTATGTATCCGACGACGGAAGAACCATTTTGTATATGAATATGGAAGATATCCTCTACCGTACCGTAAAGGGCGGCGAGCGGGAAAAACTTGACAGCGACCTTTCCCGTCTGAATTATGTTTCCGAAGATCTTTCGACAGTATTCTATATCAAAGAGGATACCCTGTACAAAAAAGAAAACGATGAGGAGAAAGTCAAAATTTCCTCCGATGTGTACGATGTGATAAAAGCTTATGATTCAGGAGAAATCTACTACATAAAATCGGAAACCTCGGAAGTTCCTCTGAGCAGCTATGTATATGACGACAGGAAAGAAGCCGATGCTGCTATGCAGGAACCTGTATCTCCCGGTTGGACCGACCCTGACTATGAAGCAAAATACGAAGCCTACCGGAAAGAATTTGAAGAATTTAATGAAAAACTCAACCGTGACTATGCCCGTGAGTATTTGGCGGAGGAAAAAATAGAGCAGACGACTTACAGTCTTTGCTACTATAATGGGGAAGAAGAATCCATGATCAGTGATACCTTCACCAATTTTTCCTATGTCTGTGCAGCCGATACGCCTGTCATTACATATATGGCGTATGACCGGTCTGAGGATATCACCGTAAAGTTCTCGGAAATGGAAGATATTTATTCCATCAGCGATATGGTTGCGGAAGCCCTTCGCTCCGGGGCCGAAAGGTATGTTGCCGTCGGTTCCGTTTCCGCCGCCCTTGATCAGGATAAAACGGAACATTTCTGTATATCCGCTGACGGCAAAACACTTTATTATCTGGATGAAATACCGGAGGATAAGAATTATGGTGAATTATATCAGGTTTCCATTTCTTCCTCCGGAGAGCTCGGCACACCGGAATTATATGACAGTGATGTCTGCACCGATAACATCTATTTCATCGGTGAGAATAAGCTTTTGTATTTCAAAGACTATAAAAACGATAAGGGCGAGCTGTACATCAATCAGGAGCAGGTAGACTATGACGTAAACGCCTACAGCATCCGTTACAATGAAAATACGGATTCCATCATCTACTTTATTGACTGGAGCAGCGAGAAAAATTACGGCACTTTAAAAACCTACACCAAAAAAGATGCCCAAAAAATCGCCGACGACGTATATACCTACAATGTGCTTCCAAACGGAAACGTGCTTTATCTCTACGATTACAGTCAGAAATATTATCACGGAGATTTATATCTCTGGAACAAAAAAGATGCAGAAAAGCTTGATGACGGCGTTGTCTGTATCCTTCCTGTTTCCTGATGCAATGCAGCTTAAAACCAAACCATAACAAGAAAAGGGAGTATTAAATCATGAAATGTCCTAATTGTCAATTTGAAAACCGTGACAATGCAAAGTTCTGCAAATCCTGCGGTTATAAACTGGCTTCCGCCAACCCCCGGCCCGCTGCGGCTGCCGGGCCGGCTTCGGCTTCCACTGTCTGTTCTGCCTGCGGCGCCGTTTTAAAGCCGGGCGCTAAATTTTGTACCAAATGCGGCACCGCCGTATCTGTATCGAAACCGGCTCCTGTTTCGGAGCCCGCCCACATAGAGCAGTCCGTTTCTGCTCCGGAGCCCGCCCACATGGAGCAGTCCGTTTCTGCTCCGGAGCCCGCTTCTATAGCGCAGCCTGTTCCGGAACCTGCAGCGGAAGCCGTTCCGGAAGTAAAACCGGAACCTGTACCGGAAGCAGACACAGAATCTGTACTGGAAATGAATCCGGAATCTGTACCGGAGGCAGACACAGAATCTGTACTGGAAATGAATCCGGAATCTGTACCGGAAGCAGACACAGAATCTGTACTGGAAATGAATCCGGAACCTGTACCGGAAGCAGACACAGAATTTGTACTGGAAGCGAAACCGGAACCTGTACCGGAAGCGGACACAGAATCTGTACTGGAAATGAATCCGGAATCTGTTTCAGTGCCTGAACAGGAAACAACGCCTGATATGCGATCAGATCAAATACCTGAAACCGCATCTGCGCCAGTCTGCTCAAACTGTGGCGCTGCTTTAAAACCAAGGGCTAAATTCTGCTCCAAATGCGGTACTGCCGTACCTGCATCGGAGCCTGTTTCCGTTCCACTGTCAGAGCCTGTTCCCGCACCAGAACCCGCTCCCATGCCAGAGCCCGTTCCTGTTTCGGAACCTGCCCGCACGCCGGAACCCGTTCCTGCACCGGAGCCTGTTCCCGCGCCGGAACCCGTTCCTGCACCGGAGCCTGTTCCCGCGCCGGAACCCGTTCCTGTTCCGAAACCTGTTCCCGCACCGGAGCCTGTTCCTGCACCGGAACCCGCTCCGTCGCCGGCATCGTTTTGTAAAAATTGCGGCACACCCCTAAAACCCGGAGCCAAATTCTGCCCCAACTGCGGCACTACCACAGACGGCACACAAAAGCCCCCCGTTTCAGATCCTCCAAAGAAAAAAACTGCCGTAATCATTCTTGTGATTCTTGTGATCCTTCTCCTGCTTGGAGGCGCTCTGTTCGCGCTCATAAAAACAGGGATCATTGCGCCTTCTTCCAACAAAGAAGCCGCTTCCGGTCCTGCAGATGAGAATTCCGAGCAAACCGAAGATCCCGAAACGGAAGAAACAAACGAGGAAGATGATACAGAAGATATATCTGCCGAGCTGGAGGAAAAACTTGCTCCTATCTCCGAACAGGTTGCAGCCGCTGAAGAATTGCAAAGCAGCGAAGATCACAACAGCGCCGCTTCCGAACTCTATAACGCTTTAACGTCATATGCCTCCATAGCCTCGGAGTATGATTCCCAGGCGGCTGCGGATATTATCAATCCGCTTGCGGATCATGCCTTTGCCCTTTATTCCGATTCTGTCCTGAAACAGGTAGAAGGCTGGGAAAACCAGTCCGTTACCGCACCTTTGTATCAGCAGATAGACGCAACGCTAAAAGGAGCCGTGGATCTTGCCGCCCAGCTTCGGGAGAGCAATCTTGCCGTTACAAGCGACACGCTGGAGCAAAATTACGCAGATTTCCCTGCTCGTTACAAAGAAAAGTACATTCTGACTTTCAATGACTTAAGAACCGGGGATGAATGGTCCCGTACCACCGCATGGCAGTATATGCAGGACGCCGCTTCTGTCGGGCTTGTAGATCGGGAAAATGTAAACGATCCTCTCACACTGCGCTATGCTTACGCTCTCGCCTGGATCACGCAGAGAGACCTCAGCGAAGGCATGAAAGACGGCAGCGTCACAACAGAATCCGCCGTCTCCTCGATCCTTTCTCTTGCGGAAAGTATCGATTACAATCCCGTTCTTATGAGGGATCTTGCTCTCTATTATGACGCTCTGGGGGATTCTGACCGGTCGAAGACCATGCAGTCAGCCTGCACCGATGTTTACAACTATCTGGCAAATACCGAAAATGTTTATCTTAACGGGGAAGAACTTTTTGTTCCCGGCAGGAACAGTTCCAATGCTTCGAGCACTATCTCACTAAATGACTTCTGGTATTTTAATGATTTTGGTGAGTATGCTCCCTCCGGCAACAACGGCGTCAGCCCCGAGGGACGGGAATATATCCGCAACATCTATAAAGAAGCGATCAATGCATTATGAGAACATACAAAAAATTTTTAAAAAGATTGAAACGCAAAATGAGGCAAAGAAAAAATATTCTTCTGTTCTCCTGTATTACGGCAGCACTTCTCTGTGCGGTATCCGTTATCCTGTTTTTATTTGCTTTCAATCCTGAAGACACAACGAAAAAAACGGAAAGTCCGGAGGCAGAAGAATTTCTGCCTCCAAAAGAAACGGAAATATCCGAAAGCGATATGACGTCCGAAACCGAAGATACGCAGATTATATACCCCGAACCGGAATACAATCTCACTCTGGAAGAAATATATGTTCCTCTGGAAGGCCTCAGTAAGGAATACAAAATCGCCTGGGTCAGTGATCTGCATCTGATCACCGACCATGAACCCGGCGGCGTCTCGGAAGGCTCTATGATTAAAATAGCCGGCCGCTATGAAACTCTTTCCGTTACAGAAGACGGCGTACATGCCGAAGATCTGTGGCCGGACATCGTAAAATGCCTTAATGCCGGCGATTACGATGCGCTTATATTCGGCGGCGACATGATGGACTATTGCAGCATATCCAATATGGAAGTATTTCAGAAAGGATATGACGAACTGCGCTATGATAAAGAACAGATTTTATATATCCGCGCGGACCATGACTACGGTGCATGGTATGTGGGGGATAATTTCACACAGCAGGATATCTATGAACTCCACGAGAGGATCGACGGAGACGACCCTGAGAAAAAATATCTGGATATGGGGGAATTTGTACTGATCGGTATTAATAACTCCACCAAAAATATCACGGATGAAAATTTCTCCATTGTGGAAAAACAATATGAAAATGCCGCAAAGGAAAACAAGCCGGTCATTGCAGTTACCCACGTTCCCTACGGTTCCAATGTGGATGATTCTTTAAAAACGCTATCCATGAAGGTCAGAAACAAGCCTTACTACTGGGTCGGTCCTGATTACCAGCCGAATGATACGATGTGGAGTTACCTTAATCTTATTTTCAGTGAAGATACTCAGGTAAAACAGGTACTTGCAGGACACCTGCATGCTCCCTGGGACGGCATGATTACCGAACAGCTTCGGGAGCATATCTTCTCCCCTGCTTTTAGCGGTACGATCGGCGTGATACATTTTGTGCCGGAGGGTACGGATGTGGATACCTCCACATATATTTCCCGGAAATATTATCCGGAAGAGGAGGAAGCCGAAAAAACGGATTAAACGAAAAACCCTGCCGCAGTATCGAAAAACGAATAGCCGCGTATGCGGCTATTCGCTTTTTATTCTTCTACTTCCTATATAACCCAGCCTCTCTTGATAATTTCCTGTTGTCTGATAAACTGCTCTTCCAGTTCATCCAAAGGCTTCATAGCCAATTTTTCCGCCGTATTTTTGAATCCCGCACGCGCTGTCTTTATATCGCTGTAAAGCTTTGTCATCAAATCCAGCCATTTGTTATGTGCCGCCGTGGCGCGCCTTTTCTCTTCCTCCGAAAAATCCGCCTCCCAGTCAGCCAGCCTCTGCCTTCTTAAATAAGTAACTCCCACATACAAAGTAATATCCAGTGAAAGCCTGCACCACCCTTTCATCAGATTTCCGTAAGTGTTTTGAAGCTTTCTCTTCTCGGTTAACCATTTTTGCATTTCATCTGATGCGGTATATCCTTCTTCCCCTTCATTCTCCATATATACAATGTCTGCATTATCTTTCCACTTTTTTCTGACACACTCTATCCTATCATACAGCTTCCGGTTTTCCGATAAAAGCCTCTCCTGCTTTTCCCTGAATTTTATCTCCATGATCCTGGCGCTCTGCAGCATATTCTCATGGTACAGTTCGCTGCACAGCACACACTTCAGCATATACGCATCGTCCGCGAAACCATCCTCTTTATATCCGGGAATCTGCATCTCAAAAGGCCTTAACAGCCCCTCATAGCTTACCAGGCACTGTCCCTGACTGAACGTCGCCATCTGCTCGGACTGTACTTCGTCCGCAGACATCGCCGCCCCCAGCAGTGCTCTTTCATCCTGTGCCGTCAGCCGCAGGGCAATCTTCAGCGAGGTGTTCTTTACCACCTCCGGAGCCATAGCCGTAGGCAGCTGATCCGCGATCACCATACATTCACCGAGCGCCCTTACCTCCGCGAGCATCTTTGTGATAAATGCAGTCGCCGAAATCTTGGGATCTGTGACGCCCGCCTGCTGTATGCCGGTATTGGCGATCAGATTATGCGCCTCCTCCAGATATATGGCATGTCTCGGACGGCCCCCAAACTTCTCCGCATCATATATCCGTACATCCAGAACCTCCCTGATCAGGGTCATCAACATTAAAGTCATAAAATTGGCCGGCCCGCTCCCCATGGATGCCAATTCTATCACAGCGCTTTTTTCAAGCCACTCCTCCGGCGCAAAGGTGGAGCTCTTCACATCAAAGATATCCCCCATCTCCCGCGCCAGCAGGGAACCGATACGCACCTGCAGAATGGACTGCAGATTACTTCTGACCTCCTCCGCATACTGATATTTATCCAGCAGCGTCTCAATCTCGGTATATAACATTGACATTGTCGGATATTCCAGTTCTCCCCGGTTTACCATCCCCGGAAGCCAGAGCAGTTTTTCGTAGCAATTCTGAATCCCTTCCGTCAGAAGCATCGGCATCGGGGGATCAAGCTGGAATGTTCCGTTAAATACGTCCAGCAGCCGGTTGATATGGTCTGCCAGTTTCATTCCTTTCGGAAACTCAAACGGATTGATATGCAGCGGAAACATACTGTTTGCCCCGGGTGAAAACAGGGATATATCTCTCATGGCAGGATCTGCCGCCAGAACCCTGTATTCCCTTTTTGCCGGTTCCAGCACCAGAACCGGAATCCCCTCCCGGTGCATCTGCGCCATAAAGTACATCATCGTATTGGTCTTACCGCTGCCCGGCATACCGGCAAGAAAAGCGTGCTGCGCCAGCCGGTTCCACGGATAGCATATCTCATGTCTCTGCGTATCATGTCCGATCAGCATACCCTCTTTCTTCGCCGGAACGGTCTCCTTCGGCATCTCAATAAATTCTCCCGGATATAATACCGGCAGCATGACAAACGGCACCGCCTCCTCCAATGTCATCAGATGAGGCAGATACATCAGATGCTCAGGCGCCCCGGGATCGCTCCAGCAGCAAAATCCCGCAGCGGCCGCATCCTCTATCCCCTGTCCGAACCGCTCTCCGTAAAGCGTATGGTTTCCCTCCTGCAATGCTTCACACACCGCCGCATCCAGAATCTGTTTCGCAGTTCCTTCCGTTTCGGCAAGCACCTGCACATTCATAAGAAAATGCGGGGAAACAGTGATACCATCCATCAAATCTTCATAGAATTCCAGCGCCTTCTTCGCATCCTCATCCCGCCCGCCGCCGGATATCGCCCCTGGCGCCGTTTTTACCTTGAATGAATTCCGCTCCCTTAAATGGGGCAGAATAAACTTAAGGCTCTCCTCCGCCTTTGCTCCATAATCCACGGGAAAAAGCGCGGCATGATAGACACAGTGCGAGTCCGAAGCCGCCATGATTCTCAGCATGGAATACAGCCTTGCCTCCGGATTCATTTTCCATTTGCTGACTATGTAATATTTTTCCTGCTCATGGGAAGACGATACGACAAACCTCTCCTTCTTCAGCAGATTTACCTGCCATGCATACAGGTGTCCATTCAGGCAGCTTATCTCACTGCAGAGCAGTTCGTCATAGTACGGCGCCAATATGGAGGAAGACATGATCTGCCGTATACTGTTTTTCGCCTCCCTGTCCGGCGCGTCAAACCTGAGAGACAATATCATCCTCTCTCCCGGCTGCCTGCCGGGATCATACTGATAGAAAAAATGGATACTTCCATGGAACAGTACCCCCCATTGATTCAACTGGCGCCAGAATGCCCTGTGCTGCGCGATGACTCCGGAAGGTCCTGTCTCCGACAGGGAGGCATATTTATTCAAAGAAAAATCCGGAACGGATCTTAATACATAATAACAATATTCCATAGCAGCCATCCTTATCCTATCCCATGATATCTTCCAGCAGATTCCGGTATCTGTCTTCCGTATCTTCCATCTCCTGCTTTGCCTGCTCCGCGTGCCCTTCAAACTGATCCGCAATATTTTCCGCTTTCGCGGCGGAGGATTCCGCCGTGCCGCTGCCGAATTCGGAAACTCCTCTGACAGAAGAAAAATCCGCAGCCGCCCGCCGGCTTCTGCCCGCCTGATCGTTCCCCTCCTGAATGGCATCCTGTGCCACCTGATATCCGCTCTCCAACGTCCTGTGCGTCTCCGTCCTCATATGATCCGCCCCCTCGCTCTTTGCCGCTTCTCTGGTCGCCTCCATCGCCTCCACGATGTCGTCATCCACATCCCTGTCCATCCCTTCAATGATGGACTTTATTTCCCTGACTTCCGATGCATCCCTCTCTCCCTGCTCCACGCCCTTTTGCTCGATCCGGGATGCGTTTTCTACGTTTTGGCGCACTTTTTCCAGTCTTGAACCCATAATTTGTATCCTCCTGATATCATCTCTATATTCATTAATTCAAGTATTTATTTTTCCACTCTCTTTCATACTCGATAATGCTTCCGCTGATATCCGTATAATCAAATTCTGCCTCCATATTTCCGTCAGAATCAATTACCATTGTCATCACAGACCACTTGTTTTTATCGTCTAATGCTCTCCTTTCCGGCGCAAGAATTTTACCTATATCTATAAACAAATTGATTAGCTGTTCTCTGCTGATACCTTTCTGACTGAAACAGTCAATATATTTACCATCTCCATTATCCGTATAAAAATTTATGCCGCTGCTTTCTCCCATATAATCTATATAAACTACCAGCCTTCTCCAGCCATCCGGCAATACTTCCAATATCCTATCAAATATGTCCTGAAAAACTGTATTATTCATGTCTTTTCCTCCTTTTCTTCATTTGAGAATATCCTCTCCCCTCTACATATTCCATCAACAATATCTATTACAATAAAGGCAACAGGCCTTCTTGAAGCCTCCTCATAAACCGGTACAATTTTGACTCTGACTTCTTTCTCATCATTAACAAGTTTCGCTAACTCCTTTTCATAATTTCTATAATCAACTCTGTTAACAATTTTATTCTGAACTATCAAGTTACCCATGTCAGAGGAACCATCGAATAGATCCGCAATAAGATGCCCTCTTTCATCATCTTTCTTTTCGTCACCTTTTCCGATAGCATCAATAGAATCATTAATAGAAAGCCTACGATTACGATCTCTCATATGCAGCCTTCCTTTTGCCGAAATAATTCTCCCCTGCTCGTCGGTTCTATATATGTAGCCATTAAGTGTATAATCACTATTCGGCATTAGATCATCTTCAACTCGATACAAAATCCCCTTATCATCATAATAATACTTTTTTCCCTCTAATTTTGCCTTACTTTCTTTCAGTATTTTTTTCTTATTATACTCCTCCGCTATACTCCTCGAAACCAATCTCGCCTCATCTTTATCTTTCACCCACACCAGATTATTTTCGTCTCTGTACTCCCTGATTTCTTCCTGCGGCATCTCCCATTTCCCCGCTAATATCGCATCCGCCTGACTTGCCGTAATATTTCCCTCCACATTATTATCCACCATGTAAACATCCGCATGCGATATCTTCGAAAAATTCACTCCGCTGTTGCTGTCGGAATCCCCCTTCGCCCCAAGTCTGGCAAGCCCCGCATCCGCGGCAATATTCCTGCCGCTTCCTCCTCTTTTCTCCTCCGCTTCTCCTGGATACGCGCTTTCCTTTGACCGGCCGTCTCCGCCGCCGGATATATCCGGTCCCTGCCTTCTGTACTCCCCCCTCTCCCGGACAGCGGAAGATCCCGCACCGGCGAAATATCCCTCCACCGCCTGTTCTGCAGCCGAGGCAAGTTCGTTCAATGCGGCCGCATGGTCCTCATAGTGCGCCGTCCTCTGCCCTGCAAGAGCGGCGCCTGCCCTTGCGGAGGACGCCCCGAACCGGAATCCTTCCAGACTCTGAAACCCGCTCCCGGCGTTTGACGTATGCGCCGCTCTCTGTCCGTATTCTCCCGCCTGCTGCCTGAAGTTTCCCGCCATGCCGTGCGCTTCATCCCTTGCCGACGAGATCAGCCCCTCCGTATAGCTGATCTCCGACTGAATGCCGTACAATCTGTCATAATAGTAAGACCGTGCGCTCTCGTTCCTGTCATTCCCATCATCATCCGGCTCATAGGACAGATCAGTTATCCGCGACTCCAGTTCATATGCCTGTCCCCGCAGCTCCCGCACCCTCTCCTCCCGCTCGGAAATTGACGCCGCTATATGCCTGATCCTCTCCCAGTCCTCCAAGTATGGATTATCCCCTGCCATTTCCCCTTTTCTCCTGTCAACTGATTTCGTAATCGATATACTTCTGATGGCACTCCGCACGCAGTTCCCTCAGAACAACAGTATTGCCCGCCCGTATTTTTCCCCGGGATATCTCCCGGCTCAGCGGCGTAATAAGATTATGCTCCACCACATTTCTGATCCCCCGCCCTCCATACTCGAGATTCTTCAGACAGGCCTCCAGTAAACTTTTGTAAATACCGCTGTCCTCCGGGATAAAAACGGAAACGTGTTTCTGCTCGCGAAGTCCTTCGCCAAGCCGGCTGATCTGCTTATCCAGGATCAGTTTCGCCTGTTCCCTGCGGATAAAATCAAATATAATGATATTTTCACCGATACGATTCAGAAATTCCGGCCGCCAGCTTTTGTGAAGCTCACTGGCTATCGTATGCTCCAGCTCCTCGAGCGTTGCGGACTGATCTGCCAGCATCTCCCTCGTCCCGTCCGGCAGGGTACGCGACAGCCCCAGATTGCTTGTAAAGATAATAATGCACTCGGAAAAATAGACTGTCTCCCCTTTGGAATCCGTCATCCGCCCGTCGTCCAGGATCTGAAGAAATTTGTCCAGAATACCGGTATCCGCCTTTTCTATCTCGTCAAACAGCAGGATGGAGAACGGATGCGCCCTGACCGCATTGGTCAATTCTCCTCCCGCATCGTAGCCTACATATCCGGGAGGTGCCCCCAAAAGCCTTTGATCCGAATGAGGCTGACTGTACTCGCTCATATCAAACCGGATCATCGCGCTTTCCGTCCCGAAAACCTCTCTCGCCAGAGATTTTGCAAGTTCCGTTTTCCCGGTGCCGGTCGGCCCCGCAAAGAGCAGAACCCCTCTGGGCCGGTTCCCGGAAGCATTCTGCAGACCGGCCATACCCGTCGCCGCCCGGATCACAACGTCCGCCGCCGCATCGACGGCTTTGGGCTGTCCTATCACGTCTTTCTTTATGTTTTCCGCCAGATTCATC
>Ga0137308_102157_pt1 | contig 14499 bp, 14 predicted proteins | sample Inofrocosms_June_FD_97181 | JGI IMG/M metagenome (GOLD analysis project Ga0137308, IMG submission 97181) | Mouse cecal microbial communities from Vienna, Austria - N-Acetylneuraminic and N-Acetylglucosamine D2O microcosms_June | ecosystem: Host-associated > Mammals > Digestive system > Large...
ACCGGGTTTACAACCGGTAGGGTTAAACGTCCAGGCCCGGGAGAATACCGGATTCAGCCAAAAGATGAAAGGGCCCGGCGGTATGGGAGCGCGGCATGGTGCATAGGTTGTACCATGCCGCGTTTTCGGCTGAAGATCCTTTCGGGATTAAAGAAAATTTAAGATGCATGGCCTTAAAAATATGCTATACTAAATACACTACTGGGCAGACGCGTAAGGAGGAGGAACCTTGAACGAAAAACGGATTCCAATATTCATGGCAATAGGGCTGGTGATCCTGGCAGTAACGGGACTGGTAGGATGGCTGGTGATCAGGCAGTTTATCCCCACAAAGGAGCCGGCCAGCCTGGAGAAAGTGCTGGGCGTCACAGGGGAAGAGACCGCCATCTTTTTCAATGAGGAACTGCAGGAGGTCAAAGGGATCACCAGGGACGGCCAGATCTATCTGCCCCTTGTGTGGGTCAATTCCCGGATCAACGAAAGATTCTACTGGGATGACACGGAAAAGCTTTTGGTGTACGCGCTTCCGGAAACCATCGTCTACGCCGATAAAAGGACAGCGGGCAGCACAGGCGCGCCCCTTCTGCTTGAGGAGGGGGAGGAGATTTATCTTTCCATGGGCCTGATCAACAATTATACGGCAGTTGACATAAACAGCTACGCCCACGAAGACTGCAAACGGGTCTACCTGGACAACCGATGGGAGCCTCTTGACAAGGGGACTGCCGGGAAGCGGTCTGCGGTGCGGGTGGAAGCCAGTATTAAAAGCCCGGTTTTGACCTATGTGGAAAAAGGCGGCGAATTTGTGGTGATCAGCCAGTCACAGGAGTGGGCCAAGGTCCGCACAGCGGACGGCCACACAGGATACATAAAAAACAAACAGATCGCCGGCATAAGCAGCCAGGAGCATGAATGTACCATGGAGCTTCCCCGATATACCAATATTTCCATGGATGAGAAGGTCTGTCTCGTTTGGCATCAGGTTACATCTGACAATGCCAATGAAGCTATGGAGCAGCTGATCGCCAACACGTCCGGGGTCAATGTCATAGCGCCTACCTGGTTTGCCCTGACGGACAATAACGGGGCCTATCATTCGTATGCCAGCCGCAGCTATGTGGATAAGGCCCATGCTATGGGGATGCAGGTCTGGGCGGCTCTGGATAACTTTAATATGGGGGAAAACGTAAATTCCGAGATCCTTTTTGCCAAGACATCGGTGAGGAAGAAGCTGATCAGTTCTCTTATGGAGGATGTGAAGACTTACGATCTGGACGGCATTAATCTGGATATTGAAGGCATCAAGCCGGAAGCCGGTCCCCATTACGTCCAGTTTATCCGGGAGCTTTCGGTGTCGTGCCGCAAAGAAGGGATCGTTTTATCTGTGGATAACTATGTGCCGGCTGGTTACAATGCCTTTTACAACCGGGCGGAACAGGGGCAGGTGGCGGATTATGTGATCATTATGGGGTATGACGAGCATTACGCCGGGGGAGAGGCCGGATCGGTGGCGTCTTACAATTATGTAAAAGACGGCATCGAAAAGACGCTTGCGCTGGTGCCAAAGGAGAAGGTGATCAACGCGGTCCCCTTTTACACCCGCGTCTGGACGGAAAAAGACGGGGAAACCACCTCATCCGCCATGGGCATCAAAGATGCCAAGCAGTGGGTGGAGGAAAATGATGTGGAGCTGTACTGGCAGGAGGAGCTGGGACAATACTATGGGGAACTGAACTCCAAAGACGGGGTAAAGCAGATCTGGATGGAGGAGGAGGTTTCTCTGGGGCTTAAGATGGACTTGATAAAGGAAAACGACCTGGCCGGAGTCGGATGCTGGAAGCTGGGGTTTGAGCCGGCGTCTGTCTGGGATGTGGTAAAAGTAAATTAAACAGAGGCGGTTACATGAGAAGGATTGGGATACTTTGCCTGTTTGCGGGGACTCTGATGCTGGGCGGCTGCTCGTTTGGGCAGCAGGAGCGGGGGGAAACTGTGGGAGGCTCGAATATTATAATTGAGAAAAACACGGAAGAGGATATGGAAGAGGGGCCTACGGCGCCCAGCCTTTCGCCGGAGGAGGCCACGATCGAAGCCCTGCGCCTGCCGGAGCTTGGCACAGAGACCAACACGGTGAACCCGGAGATCGTGATCGCGTCGGATATCCATTATCTGGCTAAGGAACTGACAGACTTTGGGGCCGCGTTTCAGCATATGGCCGAGAATGAGGACGGGAAGATGCCTGCCTATGTGTGGGAGATTACTGACGCTTTTCTGAATCAGGTCATTGACCGGAGGCCCCAGGCGCTGATCTTGTCCGGCGATCTGACGCTCAATGGGGAGAAGGTCAGCCAGGAAGCTCTGGCTCAGCAGCTTCAGCGGGTGGAGGACGCCGGAGTCCCGGTGGTGGTGATCCCCGGCAATCATGACATTAACAACCCGAAAGCGTGTTCCTTTAAAGGGGATGAGACAATACCTGCAGAGCCCACAAGCCCGGAGCAGTTTGCCAGTATTTATCAGGAGTTCGGTTATGGGGAGGCCATTAGCAGGGACCCGGCTTCTTTAAGCTATACATATGAGCTGACAGACGGCACATGGCTTTTGATGCTGGACAGCTGCCAGTATGAGGATGGAGCGCTGGTAGGAGGGATGATCCGGGGAGAGACGTACCAGTGGATCGACCAGGTGATGGAGGATGCCTGGAATCAGGAGCGGAAGGTTATCGCGGTCAGCCACCACAATCTGTTGGACCAGAGCCGGATCTATGAGGAAGACTGTACCATCGAGCACTCGGAGGAGCTGGAGAGAAAGCTGGACGAGTGGGGGATCGGTCTGTTTCTAAGCGGCCATCTCCATGTACAGCATTACAAAACCTCCAAGCGGTACCCGATCGACGAGATCGTCACCGCGGCGCTGGCTGTGTCGCCTTGTCAGTACGGGGTCCTGCAGTTTTTCGGACCTGAGAATTATTATTACTTTACAGAGATAACGGACGTTACGGATTGGGCGGATAAAAAGAGCAATCCGGACCGGAATCTCCAGGACTTTAACCTGTACGCCGACGAATTTTTGCAGGAGATCTTTTACAATAAGGCCAAGGCGGAGCTGGCGGGAAAAGGAGTAAGTCAGGATGAGATCCGGGGCATGGCGGAGATCTATGCCATGCTGAATGTGCGGGCAGTAGGCGGAAAAGCCTATGAGATAAAAGATTATATTATGGCCACACCCTATTACGAGCTGTGGCAGCAGTATGACCGCACCAGCATCTTGTGTATGTATATGAATGAGATACTGGAGGACGCGGTGGTAGATTATAATGAGAAAAGAAGGCCATAAAGACCTGGAAAGAAACGGTACAGCCAATAGCAGGCGGTACCGTTTTGCGCTGCTCTGCCGTGGGATTAGACGGAAGGCTGCCGGGTATTCAGGTATTCCATGATCCCCATATGAATGGTCCATGCCATGCGATCCTGGTATTCTTCCGTGTTCAGCAGGGCGGCTTCTTTTGGGTTGCTCAAAAATCCGCATTCTACAATAACAATGGGAGAACGCACATGGAGCAGGAGATAATAGTTATCATTGGCTTTGGCGGACCGCCGGTTATTTTCCCCCAGAACGTGATCAAACCGTTTCTGTATGATCTCCGCCAGGCGTTTTCCGTTTTCGGATTTTTTGTAGTAAAAGACCTGACCGCCATTTACGGATTCTTCGTGATAGCTGTTTTGGTGGATGCTGACGGTAAGCGCCGGAGCGGTCTTGTTGATCAGATCGCACCGCCCTTTCATGTCCGCCATTTTTTTGTTGCCGTCATCTTCCTCGTACAGGCCCTGGTCGCCTTCTCTGGTCATAACTACAGTCACGCCGGATTGTTCTAAGTATTTCTTCAGTTTTCGGGCAATCTGTAAGTTTATGTCTTTTTCCAAACTTCCGTCAACGCCGATCTTGCCTGGATCCCGCCCCCCGTGTCCGATATCGACTGCCACAACAGGACCGGAAGCCGCGGCGGAGTCAGAGGCTGCAGATGAAGTCAGCATGGCAGCCTGGCGGGATAAATGGTAGATGAAAAAAAGAAGCAGTACGGTCATGAGCAGTTGGGCCCCTGACAGGAGAGAGAGTTTATGGTCAGGCATCGGAGCTTGTTTTGTAGATTTCATGGCCTGCTCCATAGAAGTTCTTGTTTTAAATATATCCGGAAAACAGGAAAAAAGAACTGTAGTCCGGCAGGTTGCAATAGGGACAGGGTTTATGGTAAAATGTCACCGGATATCTGTAGTGAGATTTGGCCGGTATCAGCAGGATACCGACCGGAAAAGAGGGATTTTTGTATGAAGACCAGGATGGTTTCTATTGATAGAGCGGCGGTTAAAGATTCTGACCTTGCAGAACCGGCAGCGATCCTTGGCAGAGGCGGTCTGGTGGCATTTCCCACGGAAACCGTATATGGGCTGGGGGCCAATGCCCTGGATGAACAGGCGGCAGCCAGGATCTATGCCGCCAAAGGAAGGCCGTCGGACAACCCTCTGATCGCCCATATAGCAAACAAAGCAGATCTTGGGAAGCTGGTAAAGGAGATCCCGGAGGCAGGGCAAAAGCTTATGGACGCCTACTGGCCCGGCCCGCTGACCATGATCTTTCGTAAAAGCAGCCTTGTGCCATACGCCACCACGGGAGGATTAAACACCGTGGCAGTGCGGATGCCGGGCGACGCCATAGCCCTCCGCCTTATTGAACTGGCAGGCGTTCCCATAGCGGCGCCCAGCGCCAATACATCAGGACGCCCAAGTCCTACGGCGGCGGCCCATGTGTTCCAGGATATGGACGGGCGGATCGATATGATCGTGGACGGCGGGCCTGTGGGCATCGGTTTGGAATCCACCATCGTGGATGTGACAGGAGAAAGGCCCATGCTCTTAAGGCCAGGGGCCGTTACGGTGGAGATGCTTCGCGAGACGGTGGGGCCGGTGGAGATCGACCCGGCTTTGACAGGGCCTTTGCAGAAGGATGTGAAGCCCAAAGCTCCCGGGATGAAATACCGCCACTACGCGCCCAAAGCCGATCTGACACTGGTTGAGGATCAGGAGTGGAAGGATGGAGCCGTAAGCGCCAAGGTGATAGAGACCATTAAAGCTCTTGCTTTAGAGAGCGCGAAAAGAGGGCGCAGAGCCGGGATCATCTGTACGGACGAGACGAGGCAGCAGTATCCCCAGGAGTTTGTAATCCGCAGTCTGGGCCAGCGGGCCAGGCAGGAGACCATAGCCCGCAGCCTGTTTGGGGTGTTGAGAGAGTTTGACAGCCTGGATGTGGATGACATTTACAGTGAAAGCTTTCCCGGAGATGATCTGGGAGGGGCTATCATAAACCGCCTGACAAAAGCCGCAGGCTACCATATAAGGAAAGTCTGATACCCATGAAGATCGTATTAGCAGCCATTAACGCCAAATATATCCATTCCAATCTGGGGGTTTACAGCCTGAAAGCCTATGGAGAGCAGGAACTTGCCAAGGAGGAGGACAATGGCGTCACGATTGAGATCGGCGAATATACCATCAACCACCAGATGGATGATATTCTCCAGGATCTGTATAAAAGGAAACCGGATATGGTGGGATTTTCCTGCTATATCTGGAATATTGTTTATGTGAGGCAGGTGGCGCGTAACCTTAAAAAAGTCCTGCCCCAGGTGATGATCTGGCTGGGCGGACCGGAAGTATCCTATGACGCCCAAGAGATCCTGGAAAGGGAGGAGGCAGTAACAGGGATCATGGTGGGAGAAGGCGAGGAGACCTTTGCCCGGCTGATCCGGCATTACGGAGGATACGAAAGACATCCCGGGTATAAGGGCTTAGACGGGATCGGCGGGATCGTGTTCCGCGACGGGGCAGGGCGGATAAAGGCAACGCCTGCCGGGCCATTGCTTTCCCTGGATCGGATCCCGTTCCCCTATAAAAGCCTGGATGGGATGGAGCACAGGATCATCTACTATGAAAGCAGCAGAGGATGTCCTTACTCCTGCAGCTACTGCCTGTCTTCCATTGACAAGACCGTGCGCTTTCGAAACCTGGACCTGGTAAAGAAAGAGCTGGGATTTTTTCTGGAACAAAAGGTTCCCCAGGTGAAATTTGTGGACCGGACCTTTAACTGTAAAAAAAGCCATTGCCTGGAGATCTGGCGGTATGTGCTGGAACATGACAACCAGATCACCAATTTTCATTTTGAGATCTCCGGGGATCTCATAGACGAAGAACAGCTTACCGTATTTGAGAAGATGAGACCGGGGCTTATCCAGCTGGAGATCGGCGTGCAGACGGTCAATCCCGCAGCCCTCCGTGAGATAAAAAGGACCATGGATCTGGACAAAGTGGAGAAGAACGTGAGAAGGATCCGGAAATACGGAAACATCCACCAGCACCTGGATCTGATCGCTGGGCTGCCCTGTGAGGATTTTGAAAGTTTTCGCGGTTCCTTTGACCGCGTATATTGCATGGAGCCGGATCAGCTGCAGCTGGGATTTTTGAAGGTGCTGAAAGGATCTTTTATGGCGGAGAATGCAGGAGCGTATGACCTTTGTTTTCATGGGGAGCCGCCATATGAAGTTTTATCCACCAGATGGCTGGATTACGGGGATCTGGTGAAGCTTAAGACGGTGGAGACGATGGTGGAGGCATACTATAACAGCAGCCAGTTTGTCCATACGCTGAAGGAGATGGGCAGGCACTGGAAGTCTCCCTATGCCATGTTTCAGGAACTGGGGGATTACTATGGAGTCCGGCGCCTTCATGGGCTAAGCCACAGCCGTCTGGCCAGATATGAAATACTTTACGATTTTTTGAAAGAAACGGACCCATGCCGAATAGAAATTTATCAGGACCTTCTGATGTATGATTTGTACCTGCGGGAAAATATAAAAAGCCGTCCGGCATTTGCGCCGGATCAAAGCAGATTTAAGGGTGCTGTCCGGGAATTTTTTATAAATGAGGGTAAAAATCCCGCATTTCTGAAAGGTTATGAAGCTTATGACGCCAGACAGATGAGCAAAATGGCCCATATTGAAGTGATGAGCGACAAGAGGATGGTCTTGTTTGACTACAAGAACCGGAACCCCTTAAATCATAACGCGAAGGCTGTGACCATAGGAATATGGCAAGAAGTGGCTGAAAAAGGCGAAAACAGGTCTTGCATCAACGGGTAAAATGTCATAGAATATACCTAACTGTGCAGATGGATCCATAGCAGGAATATAAATTTCAGAATAAAGGATAAAATCAGGTCACAGTACGGAAGAATAATAAAGAGGTGAATAAAGATGATGTTTGATTTCAACAATAAAAAGAACAGAAAAATCGTGTCTTCCATTATTGTGATCCTTCTGGTCCTGGCAATGGTGGCACCTATGGTCTTAAGCGCCCTGAGCTACTAAAGAAAGAGACGGAGGCAGCAGGCTGAGGGGGAATTTATGAAGAAATGGATTTGTGCGGCAGGAGTTGCGGCCGCGCTTTCAGGCTTAGGATGGGGATGTCCGGTAAAAGCCCTGGCAGCCGTGGTCCCACAGGGGATTTCGGTCAGCGGAGAAGATGTGGGAGGGCTTTGGGAGGAAGAGGCAAAGCAGAAGGCGGAAGAGATCGCGGCGTCCATGAAGGCGCAAAGCATCACGCTGGATGTGGATGGCACTGCTGTGGACATAACGGCAGAAGGACTTGGATATGACTGGGCCAACCCCAATGTGGTGGAAGATACGGTAAAAGAGTACCACACCGGCAATATCATACAGCGTTACATGAAACAGAAAGACGTAAGCAGAACGCCTGTGGATCTGGCTATTCGCCTGGAGGCGGATGAGCGAACGGTGCAGAGCGTTCTGGGACAGCTGTGTACGCCCCTTGAAAGGGCGGCAATGGATGCGTCCATCACAAGGGAGGACGGCCGGTTTGTGGTGACGCCGTCCCAGACAGGGATTGTGGTGGATCTGGCTGTGACGACAGCTATGGTGCGGGAGGAGATACAAAAAGGCTTAAAGGAGCCTGTCCATATAACGGCGGCGGTGGCAGTTTCGGAGCCGGCAAAGACCACGGAGATGCTGTCCCAGATTCAGGATGTGCTGGGGACATTTTCCACGGATTTCAGCAGCAGCAGCCGGGCCAGAGCCACCAATCTTCAGGTAGGCTCGTCCAAGATCAACGGCCGCGTCCTGATGCCGGGGGAAACGCTGTCCGGTTATGAATGTATGCAGCCCTTTACCACAGCCAACGGATACGCCACGGCAGCCGCCTATGAAAACGGCCAGGTTGTGGACAGCGTGGGGGGAGGCGTATGCCAGATCGCCACCACCTTGTACAATGCTGCGCTGTTTGCGGAGCTGGAGATAACCCAGAGACAGAACCATTCGATGATCGTGACCTATGTGCCGCCGTCCAACGACGCGGCTATTGCGGGAACATACAAGGATATCAAGGTGACCAATCCCTATGACACCCCGATCTATGTAGAAGGCGGCACCAGCGGCAGGACTCTTACCTTTACCATTTACGGCAAGGAGACCAGACCAGCCAACCGAACGCTGAAATTCCAGTCGGAGACATTGAGCGTTCACGGAGCGGGAGACCCGATTACCAAGGTGGATCCGTCCCTTGCGCCCGGAGCCAGGGTCCGGGTGCAGTCAGCCCATCAGGGATTAAAGTCAAGACTGTGGAAATGTGTGTATATAGACGGTGTGGAGACGGAGCGCACGCTTCTGCACACGGACACTTACAATGCGTCAAAGGCCGTTTACCGGGTAGGCCCGCCTGCCCCTGCTCCTGCTCCCGCCCCGGCAGCGCCTGCGGAAGGGATGCCGGCAGAGGGAGCGCCCACAGAGCCTGCCCCTGTTCCCACGGAACCGGCGCCGTCTTCGGAACCGGCCGGTCCGGCCGCTTCTCCGGCTCCGGCAGAGGGGATCGACGGCGGCCCCGGGATCACAGGCTGACCTGGGGCGTTATGGATTGCGGCGGACAAACAGCGGGGAAAGGCAGGTTTCTATGATGCGGATCATACAGCGGGAGCCCAAAGGGACCATGAGACCGGGACAGGATCTGGTGGCTGCCGGGTACGCGGGCCGGGAGGGCTCCAGAAGGATAAGCATTCTTCGGAGGAAAGAACTGCTTTCCCGGTTTTCAAAAGATTATGTGGAATTGATGCATAAGAAGGATGAAGTTTCCATAGACGGATCGTCCATCCCATGGAGGGAATACGGGGCGTCGGAGTGGGAGGAAGTCAGTGAGGGCGGTATTTTTACCGCCCTTTGGAATCTGTCAGGGGCATATGGACTGGGCTTTCATATTGATCTGTACAAGATACCCGTAAGACAGGAAACCATAGAGGTCTGTGAGAGATACGATTTAAATCCTTACCGTCTTCTAAGCGCCAACTGCGTGATCGCGGTTTCGGACCATGGCTGGGATCTGTGTGAGAAACTGGCAGAAAAGGGTATCAGGGCTTCCGTCATAGGCAAGGTCGATGCGGGCATAAAGCGGCAAGTCTCCTATGGCCAGGTGAGAGGGTTTATGGAACGGCCGAGAGAAGATGAGATTCGAAAGATAACATAAGGAGGTAACAGGATGAGAGAAAAAATATTAGCGGTTATGGAGAAGAACAGCAGGATCGACATCAAAGACCTGGCTGTGCTTTTGGGAGAAAGCGAGATGGCGGTGGCCAACGAGATCGCGGATATGGAGAAAGAGCATGTGATCTGCGGATATCACACGCTGATCAACTGGGACAATACCAGCGACGAGAAGGTGGTTGCCCTTATTGAGGTTAAGGTGACGCCTCAAAGAGGCATGGGGTTTGACAAGATCGCGGAGCGGATCTATCAGTACAGCGAGGTGAACGCCGTGTATCTCATGTCCGGGGCCTATGATTTTACGGTTTTTATTGAAGGAAAGACCATGCGCCAGGTAGCGCAGTTTGTGTCGGAAAAGCTTTCCCCCATGGAATCCGTGCTCAGCACGGCCACCCATTTTGTTTTGAAAAAATACAAGGACCATGGAACCGTGCTGGTGCAGGAGGTCCAGGATGAAAGGATGCTGATTACCCCATGAGAAATCCCTTATCAGATGTGATCACCACCATTGAGCCGTCGGGGATCAGGAAATTTTTTGATATTGTAAGCGAGATGAAAGACGCCATTTCTCTGGGCGTAGGCGAACCGGATTTTGATACGCCATGGCATATCCGGGAAGAGGGCATCTACTCTCTGGAGAAGGGCAAGACCTTTTATACCTCAAACGCAGGGCTGAAAGAACTGCGGATCGAGATCGCCAATTATCTGAAACGGCGCTGTGACCTTACATACGACCCGGATCAGGAGCTTTTAGTGACCGTAGGCGGCAGCGAGGCCATAGATATTGCCTTAAGGGCCATGCTTAACCCGGGGGATGAGGTTCTGATCCCACAGCCCAGCTTTGTATCCTATCTGCCCTGTACGGTTTTGGCGGGGGGAACGCCGGTTATCATTGAGCTGGAGGAGAAGGATCAGTTCCGGCTGACTGCCCAAAAGCTGCGGGAGAAGATCACGGATAAAACCAAGATCCTTATTATGCCATTCCCCAACAACCCCACAGGGGCTGTTATGAGAAGGGAAGATTTGGAAGCGGTTGCCGAGATCGTCAGGGAACACGATCTGTTTGTGCTGTCCGATGAGATTTACTGCGAGCTGACCTTTGGCGCCCGGCGCCATGTATCTATCGCGTCTTTGCCGGGCATGAAAGAGAGGACCGTGCTGATCAACGGATTTTCCAAGTCCTATGCCATGACCGGGTGGCGTCTGGGATATGCGGCAGCCCCCCATGTGATCCAGGAGCAGATGCTTAAGATCCATCAGTTTGCCATTATGTGTGCTCCCACCACCAGCCAGTACGCGGCGGTGGCGGCAGTGAGGGACGGCGACGGGGATGTGGAGAGGATGCGGGAATCCTATGACCAGAGAAGGCGGTTTGTCCTTCATGCTTTTGAGGAGATGGGGCTTACCTGCTTTGAGCCTAACGGGGCCTTTTACGCGTTTCCAAGCATCAAACGGTTCGGCATGACATCAGAAGAATTTGCCAGCCGGTTTTTGCGGGAAGAGAAGGTGGCAGTGGTGCCGGGAACCGTGTTCGGAGCCTGCGGCGAAGGATTTCTGCGGGTTTCCTACGCATACTCTTTAAAGAGCCTGAAAGAGGCCCTGGGACGCATGGAGCGGTTTGTAAAGCGGCTTGACGGAAAGGTTTAAGAATGAATATTGTACTGTTTGAACCGGAGATACCTGCCAATACGGGAAACATCGGGCGGACCTGTGTGGCCACCAATACAAGGCTCCATCTCATAGAGCCTCTGGGATTTCGGATCAATGAGAAGGCCAGAAAGAGGGCGGGGCTTGACTACTGGGATAAGCTGGAAGTGATCGTGTACTGCAATTTCGAAGATTTTCTGGAGCGGAATCCGGGCGCCAGGATCTATATGGCTACGACCAAGGCCCAGAAGGTGTACACAGAGGCGTCCTATGAACCGGATTGTTATCTGATGTTTGGAAAAGAGAGCGCAGGCATTCCCGAGGATCTTTTATTGAAGTACCAGGAAACTTGCGTGCGGATCCCTATGTGGGGCGATATCCGCTCACTGAATCTGTCCAACGCGGTGTCTGTTGTGCTCTATGAAGCTTTGCGGCAGAACGGATTTGAGAAGATGACTATGGAGGGAAATCTGCATCATCTTAACTGGAGGGAGTAGCCTGTGAGAAACGACACAGATTTTCGGATCGAGAAAGCGGATGTGGATGATCATCAGATCTTTGCGGATATTATCCAGGCCGTGTGGAATGGGCTGGACAAAAAGGAATGGTTTGTGGCGGATAACGGGGAGTATACCTACAAGATGCTGCACAGCGGCAAAGGGATCGGCTATAAGGCAATGGATGGGGCATCCGGAGAGATCGCCGGGGTCTTTATGGTGACAATACCCGGCGTCAGCCGGGAGAACCTGGGATATGACGCAGGACTTGGCCAGGAGGAGCTTCCCTTGGTAGCCCACATGGATTCCATAGCCATACTGCCCGGATACCGGGGCCACAAGCTGCAGCGCCGCTTGATGCAGGCAGGGGAAGAGGACTTAAGAAAACGGGGATTCCGGTATCTTATGTGTACGGTCCACCCGGATAACTGCTACAGCAGAAATAATATTATCAGCCAGGGATATGGATCTGTGGCTGTGAAAGAGAAGTACGGCGGATACGTGAGAGAGATTTTTTTGAAACGCATAGGAGCAGAATAACGAAAAGGAAAGCACCCAAGATCTTTTTGGGTGCTTTTTATCATCTACAGGGACATCTCCACCAAATGGGCCACCGCGATCTCGTCATCCTCCCGAAATCCCTGGGCAGACACCTGGATATCGTACACATACCGGGGATCCAGGTCTAATTCCGACGCAATCTCCTGCACCGTTTTCCCGTCTTTGCCGAGAGCCAGTACATGGTGTACATCCTGGGCGATCTTTTGAAAACGTGTATCCTGCAATTCCCAATCGATCATTTCAAAAAACCTCCTTTAAATCGTTATCAGCGTATAGGGGATCTGGTTGGCCGTCAGCATCTGAGCCTCCCGCTGATGGCAGGTAAAGATGATGATCTGTCCGGCGTAGGCTGACGACAGCCATTTTAAAGCGCTCCGAAGCCTGTCTTCATCATACAAAACAAAGCTGTCGTCAAAGACCAAAGGCATCTGTTCCGAAGCCTCGCTTTGGATAAGCTTAGCCGCAGCCAGCCGCAGGGCAAGATAGACCTGGTCCATAGTCCCGCTGCTGACCTGCTCCAAAGGCACCAGTTTGGAGGGCGTATTCATAAAAGCGTTGAGATTTTCATCAATGCTTATGCTGGTATAGATCCCGCCTGTAATGCCGCCGATAAGTTCCGAAGCAGTCTTGTTGAGGTAAAACCCGAAAGAGTCCCGAATGGAGGCGGAAAGCTCTGTCATGGTATCCCGGGCCAGGTCGATGGCCGCGATCTCCTGGGAGATACGGTCGTTTTCGGCCAGAGTCCGGCGAAGCACTTCCATCTGCGTCTTATAATTGGACAAAAGCTCCAGCTTCTTTTCCAGTTCCCACTGAAGTTTCTGCTGTTTTTCAATGACCTCGCTGCAGCTGTTCTGCTTTTCCTGCAAAGCAGAGATATCGCCGGTCAGCTGGGCGATATTTTCTTCGGACTTGTCCATGGCAGCGCTCAATCGCTGAAATTCCGCCATACGGGCCAAAAAGGCGTCCATAGCCTCCTGGGAGATGGTCTTATCTGCCAGATGCCTGGAAAAGGATTCTTCAAGAACCTGGGCTGACAATGCCAGCTCCTTTTTCAGCCGCTTTATCTTCCACAGGGACAGGACTCCCATCAGGCACAGGAGCGCGGCAAAGACGGCCATGACCGCGAAAACGGCAGGGGCCGGAAAGTTAATGTTATGATCAAAAAGGCCGTCGGTAATGGGGTTCCATTCTCCCAAAGTGTAAAAATACGCGCCGCACATAAGGAAGCAGGCGGCAAGGAAAAACGCGGTCAAGGAAAAGATCCGGTGAGATTTTTTTTCGCAGGATGCTTTCGTACCCTGGTAATCCCGGTACACATCCTGGGTCCGCTCCTGATAATCCCGGATGGACTGGATATCGTGGAACTGATTTTGGCTCAACACCTGACGCCCCCTGGCCACCTTTTGCAGGAGGGCTTCTTTTTCCGCCTGTTTTTCCTCGATCCGCGACCGGGCGCCGGCCCGCATCTGCTGGTAGGCGGGCAGCTGATTTTCGTACTCCGGGGCGGATATCTCCTTTTCAAGAGCCTTGATCTCCCCTAAAAGGGAGGTATAAGACCGGGCCGCCTCCGGGACCAGCTGGGCTTCCAGCTCCTTTTTCTGCACTTTCAGAAAATCCGTGGCTTTGGTGATATTTAAGGCCATGTTGCCGGTGTTGTTCATATTGGCAATATAATTTTTCAGCTCCGTTACCATGCCGGCGTCGGTGGCGCACTTTAATTGGCCGATGCTGATGGTGTTATTGTATGCCGTCTCGCTAAGGCCGCACAGCAGTTCATCCATCAGGGCTTTTTCGGGAGGGAGGGATTTCCCCAAGGTCTCGTCAATGAGGCAGAATTCTTTCCTGGTCTTCTGAAACGTCCGCTCTATGCGGTAAATATGTCCTCCGTGCTCCAGACGCAGGGCACCCTCGTAGGTACCGCTGTTTTCCCATGGCTCGTATTTGTTGTACAGATCATTTTTCGAGGCTTTGCCCCGCATGGGCTGGATGCCGAAGAGCATCCCGCGGATAAACGTGTGGATGGTGGATTTGCCGGCTTCGTTTTTTCCGTAAACTACATTGAGGCCGTCCTGAAAGGGGATGGCGCGGTCATGAAATTTTCCAAATCCCTTGATCTGAAGTTCGATCAATCTCATGATTAACTCCTTTCATCCTTGGTACGGAGCAGCGCGTTGATTCCGTAATAGAGAGCCTTTTTCTCCACCG
>Ga0137308_102158_pt1 | contig 14494 bp, 9 predicted proteins | sample Inofrocosms_June_FD_97181 | JGI IMG/M metagenome (GOLD analysis project Ga0137308, IMG submission 97181) | Mouse cecal microbial communities from Vienna, Austria - N-Acetylneuraminic and N-Acetylglucosamine D2O microcosms_June | ecosystem: Host-associated > Mammals > Digestive system > Large...
AGCTTTGGTTTGCCAGAAGTCTGGCATCCATGTCCCCAAAGGTTTGCTTGTTTTTGGAGGAGGCGTCCTCCTGGGTCTTAGCCTGGTCCAGCGCCGCCTGATACGCCTGCAGCAGCAAAGGATAGTCCTCCTGTTTGCAGGTTTCGGCTTTCCAGGCAAAAGCGTTCCTGATGGCGGGGATGTCCTTTGTAGGTTCCAATTCTAGGATGGTCCAAATGTTGTCCATTTCTCACTTCTCCTGTTTTTGTGATTTTCTTTCCATTATATAACTTCTGGAGGTTATTCCGCAATTTGATTTTTGGATGAAAAATTAGTGATTGACATTTTAGGAATAAATTATGCAGTGGGAACATAAAAATTTCATTGATAAAAGTAAGCGTGTTAAAGGGTGTTTCGCCTGTCCTTGGTTTGGGAGACAGGCGAAATTTTGCTGATGGAAATAGAGTATGTCATCAATCTTCATTTTTCGGCAACGGAACCATAACATTAAGGGTAAATTTTTTTCCATTAACTTCAAAAGCAGCTGTTCCCCCATATTTTTCCGCCAGCCGCCGGATATTTTTAATTCCATAGCCGTGACTGGCCGTATCATTTTTCCGGGTCAGCAGCTGGCTGCCGCTTCGCTTTAAGATTCCGTCAAAATAATTGCGGAAGCAGAGAAAAGCCAGCTGATCAGATACGCCGATCTTTACCTGGATTTCCCGAAGGCCGCTGTCAGGAAGCTCTGCGGCAGCCTCTATGGCATTATCCATGGCGTTGCCGAAGATGGAGCATAAATCCAGGCTGTGGATAAAGTCAAGCCTGCGTCCGTCAATAAGGGACGTAAGGCGGATGCCTTTTTCCTGGCATTCCTGGATTCTCTGTGTAAGCAGAATATCCAGCACCTGGCTGCCGGTTTCCTGGTAGCGCTCAATAGGCTCTATCTCCCGGCGCATGGCCTGTACATAGTTCTGGGCTTCCTGGAGTTTTAACGCCTCAATGCCGGACAGATAATGCTTCAGGTCATGGTATTTGCTGTTGATGATTTCCATGGTTTCCCTGCGCACTAGGTACTGCTGCTGCTGCTGGCGCAGAAGCAGCTCCATTTTCATCAGTTCATTGCGTTCTCTCTCAATCGAAAGATTCTTTTCTGTCATCACAATCAGGATCAGGGCGCAGGTGGCGCTGGCCATCTGGACAATCTGTAAGTAAATCCACAGATAATCATCTCCGCCCATATATAAAAACTGAAGGTTGCGTACCAGCAGATACAGGGCCAGGGGAAAGCTTAAGCAGACTGCTTCAGGGCCGCTTATGTTCAGCTGTTCATGGCGAAGAATCTGGGTCCGGATGAAAAATGCAAAGGTGCTTAAAAGCAAAAGGTAAAATGCCAGAAGGAGCCCGTTTTGGGAACCGGAGGAGACCCAGGGCAGAATCAGGACGACGACGCTGGCCATAAGTCCGTCCTTGGTCAGTAGTTTGGCAGATTCCGTCATAAGGCAGAATACGGTGCTGGTAAAGAGGGAATCCTTCCAGCCGCAGCTTCGGGACAGCAGCAAAAATCCTGTCCACAGAGCCAGAAAAAGCAGGCAATGGTATGCCACATGCAGCATCTGAAATTGAAGAAATATGCATAAGGCTAAAAACAGGGCTTTTTGTGCCAGATTTATCCAGAGGCGGTCCCAGCGTTCACGGAGAGAGCCGGAAAACCATAAGAACAAGCCTCCCTCAAACAGGCTTAAAAGAAGAATGACCAAAAAGTGCCGCCAGAACCATTCGCCGCTGCTGTAGACATATCTCCACATACCTTCCATCACAGCATCCTCCCCCGGTAATTGGCCAGCGCCGTCATAAACTCTCGTTTCCGGTATTTGCTGACCGGAATCAGTGTATCCTGCACCGTGACTCCGTCGGCGCCAAAGGACCGGACGTAGTCCAGATTGATTAAAAAAGCGTTGTGGCAGCGGAAAAACGGCTCGGCTTTCAGCTTTTTTTCCAAAGCATACAGAGGCTCTGAACTATAGACAATATCCTGGCCGGCCTGGTGCAGAATGGTTTTTTTGTTCAGAGCTTCGATGTAGGTAATCTGGCCAATGCTGCAGCAGAAGGTTTCCTTTCCCTGCCGGGTCATGAGAAAGCGGGTCCGGCGGCGGTCTAATTTGTCCATGAGCCTGTCCATATGGGCGGAAAAAGTGTCATAGGAAATGGGCTTTACAATAAAATCAGCGGCGTCGACGGCATAGCCTTCCAGAGCTAAGTGGGCCATGTTGGTGACAAATACAAGCTGGACAAGACGGTCCGTTTCCCGCACCTTGTAGGCAGCTTGGATTCCGTCCACCTGCTTCATCTCAATATCCAGAAAAACAATATCCAGCAGCTGGGGGCAGTCATACAAAAATTCTGTTCCGTCGGAAAATAGAAAAATCCTGGCAGTTTGTCCCCGCTCACTAAGGTACTGTTGGACAAAATTCTGGAGTTTTTTCTGGTCTGCGGCTTCATCTTCAACAATCGCAATACGAATCATAGGTGTCTCCTGGTTCCATTTATCCTGGTTATCGGTCCAGATATCGGCCATTTGTCTAAAATAATGAAAATTATGGTATACTCTGGATATTTGAAGTAGGATTTTGCTATGGCACAAGTATATCATAGCGGATGAGAAAAGGGAAAGGAGAAATTGTTATGAAAAAAAACACACCAATGATTTCACGCCGGGATTTCCTGCGGGGCGCTGCGGCAGGGGCTGTATCTTTAGCAGGAATGGGGATTCTGGGAGGCTGCGCCGGGGGAACTGATACCAGCGCCGCAGCCCAGGGAACAACAGCTGAAAGCACTACGGAGGCTCCTTCGTCTGCAGCAGCGGAGACTTCTGCATCGTCCGTGAAGGGAGATGAGACTGCGGAGGCGGCAGCCAGCAGTGCGGCAGTATCCCAGGCCGGGTGGCGCACGGCGCCGGACCCTGTTGACGACAGCCAGATCAAGGAAACCCATGATGCGGATGTGGTGGTGGTGGGACACGGCTATGCGGGACTGAATGCCTGCCGTTATCTGGCGGCTCAGGGAGTGAAGGTGATTTTGATTGAGTCCCAGGCCGAGGACCGCTATATGGCCATGGGAAATGAGGCTGGCACTCCTAATGCAAAGGCTCTTTTGGACAGGGGTGTTCCCGCCATTGACCCTATTGAATACTACAACAACTGGATGCTTAACTGCAATTATCAGGCAAATCCTCAGCTTGTTATGAAATTCTGTCAAAATTCCGGGGCAAGTATGGATGAATATTTGTCTGTGCTGTCTGATGAGGATTTGTCCCAGATGACGACTGCGTTTTATCCTCCTACCCCCAATCAGATGGACCATATCGGCGCCTATAAATTTTGGCCAGGCACCTGCAGTTTTTACAGCCAGGAGTGCAACCAGACTTATATACATAAGAAGAACAGGGAAAAGGCCATTGCCGACGGCGCAACGTTTCTGTTTTCCATGGAGGCCCAGCAGCTGATTATGGACGGAGACAGCATTACCGGCCTGGTGGCTGCCAATGGGGATGGGGAGTATGTGAAATTTAACTGCAAAGCGGTTGTGCTGGCTACCGGAGGATTTGGAGCTAACAAGGAGATGCAGGAGGATTTGCTGAAAGATCTGGGCGGCTGCCTGACTCCTGATGAGTCCTTTGCCGTGCTGATGGATTCGGACGGAAAGGGCATCCAGATGGCCAGCTGGGTAGGAGGCAAGGTGGATTCCCTGGGAATCGCCACCATGAACGGCAAGCATTATCATCCCGGATATCCCCAGGGGCTGTGGCTGGATGCCTATGGAAAACGGTACTGCAATGAGTATTGGGGACCGGTGGAGTTTCGGGGGCGTCCGGCGCTGCAGATGAACCGGGATGGGTTTTATGCCATTTATGATTCTAAGCTGACGGATTATCTGGCTTATTCCGTGCCGTCCCACGGCTCCACCTATGCATCCGAGGAGAATATTAACAGCGTAAAGGAGGAGCTGGAGGCGGCAATGGCAGCGGGAAAGGAAGGTGTGGAAGGTCATGACCTTAGCGCCACCTTTACCCGCTATGGAGCCGATACCATTGACGAACTGCTGGAGCTGGTATGTCAGGATGAGAAGGTTAAGGCTAACATAAAAGCGTCTATTGAACGGTATAATGAGCTGTGTGCCAAGAAGCAGGATGATGATTTCGGCCGTGAGGGAGATTTAATGTTCCCCATTGAGCAGGGACCGTTTTACTGTGATGTGAAGCCGTCGGATATCGGATGGATGATGTGTACCTGCGGCGGCCTGGTAATCAATGCGGAGCAGCAGGTTCTGGACAGCTATTATAAGCCTATTTCCGGGCTGTTCGCCTCCGGTAACTGCACCAGCGGGCGGTTTGGAACCGAATATTTTACGCCTACACCCGGCGTCAGCCTGGGAATCGCCATTACTCTGGGACGTGAGTGCGGGAAATCCGTGGAGAAATTTTTGAAGGGTGAGTTGTCATAGCCTGATGTAAAAACAACGGTTTTGGAGAATGGATGGCTTGGTGCTGCTGACAATTGCAAAAGGAGAAGGAGTCCCAGGCTTGGCCGGGGTTTGGAGCTTTTGCTGATATCTGGGAAGAGATTACTGTAATATAGCAAGCCGGAACAGGGATATGGGTAAGCCATGTTCTCTGTTCCGGCTTTTTAGTTTCTGTGGGTTCAATTCCCCCGCAGCTTGCAGCGGGGGATCATGATATTTCATAGATATTCCAGGCGGTGAAGGACTCCGGAGGCAATGCCCAGGGAGGTAAGCCGCATAACATCTTCACCAGCGGTATCATTGGTTAAGAAGCCGTCCGCTATAAGGGACGGAAAGACTTCTTTCATCAGTTTATGGGATTCCTGGCCGAATTGCTGTTCCAGCTTTTGTGTACTTAGGCCCTGCGCCAGCGTCAGACGGGACAGGACAAACCGGAGCATTTGGCTGCGGAGATCAAGGCGGGCCATATGGTTGGCGATGACCGGCAGTTTGGCGGAATGTTCAAGGTATTCTTTAAGGCTGTGGCCGTTGGTGTAGAAAACGCCGTCAAGGCAGCTGTCAGCCTGGTAGCCGAAACCCATATAGGGAGCGCCGAGAAGGTGGGAAAGGCGCCAGCGGTTTTCGCAGCCGGGGCGGGCGAAATCTGTGATAGTATAAGCTTCATAGCCCAGGGACAGCAATAAATCTTTGGCGTATTCATAATATTGGGCAGCGGTCTGGTGAGAGCAGGGGGGCAGGTCTCCTTTTTGGCACTGGTCTGCCAGAGGCGTGCCGGATATAAGCCGCAGCGGGTTTAGGGTCAGATGGTCCGGGGAATAGGCCAGAGCCGCATCCAGGGTATGTTTCCAGCTATGGAGGCTCTGGCCGGGAATGCCGTAAAGCAGGGAAAAGTTCAGCTTCCGCATTTGGAATGTGCGGATGGCTGTATCCACCATGGTCAGGGCGTCAAATCGGTAAGGCCGGTTCAGCAGCTGATGTTCCTCTGGGGCTGCTGTTTCCAGCCCGATTGTCCAGAAGTTTACCCCTGTGTCCTGGAGACGCTGGACCAGAGAGCGGGAAAACTGGCCGGGCATGGTCTGGATTTGTATCTGGACATCTTCTGCAAGAGGAAAGGCTTTGTGCAGAAAGCGCAGCAGCTTTTGCAGCATCTCCGGGGAGGCCAGAGCCGGGCTTCCGCCTTCTAAAGTGACGGCGGAAATGACGGCGTTTGGAAGTTCGGCTGCTGCTGCTTCCATCTCGGCTTCCATGGCCTGACCATAGGCTTTGATTACGTTATTGTCATAGCTGCATATTGGTTGTCCGCAGTAGCTGCATTTGCGGTAGCAAAATGGGAAGAATAGTTTTAACAGCAGCTGATTTTCCTGGGGCATATGAGACTCTCCTTTTTTCGTGGTTTCCTACGGTCTATTGTACAATGAAGGGCCAGGATTTACAAGATAATATCAAATGAGCCTTGTGTATTTTTGTTCTGGAACCATAAATACAAGTTGATTAAAATCATATAAAGAGATATAGTATTTCAAGAAGCTGTATTGTGCCGTCAAATGCACAGCATGTATTCTTGTATGCTTGTAGATATTTCTTTAAATAATTTGGTGGTTTTTGTAGGTAATAATAACAGCGGAAAAACCATGGTTATGCAGCTGATTTATGGGATTAGAGAAGCATTAGAACATTTTCCTGTCCCTGTCTCAAAGGCAAAAAAGTCTGACTTAAACGGTCAATATTTAATCCGTTGTGATCAGGATTGGTTTAAAGAAGCAGAATCACGGATAAATGTATATTTAGAGGAAAATAAGTCGAGGATTCTCACGGAAATTTTCGGCACTCTGATTTCAGCTGAAGAAATTAAAATAGCATTAGAGTATGGAAGAACTGAATATTTTGTTACCAGCATTTCGGAATACCAAAACAGGGATTCGAAAGAGATAAGGACAGAAATCCATATAGAAACCTGCCAATATGATAACGATAAAGATTCAAAACCGGTCAGACCACGTTGAATTCAGGCCAGCTTTTTCTTCCGGCATCACGTTCTGGACTTCAATTGTTGTACAGGCACTATTTTGCCCGGGAATCAGGGGGAAGCCTGACGGTGCCGATAAAAGATTTTCTTCGCTTTCTCCAGCTTTACTCTCAAGATAACCAGCTGGATGAATCAAGAACGGCTTTGCTGGAGTTTGGTGAAGAGCATCTTCTTCAGGGGAAAGTCATACAAAACGGAGATGAGACATTTTATGTTGAGGCTCAAGGGGAGAAGGCCGTTCCGCTGTATATTGCATCTTCTATGATTCACGCATTGACGCCTTTTGTAAAAGCCTTAAGCGCCGCAAGGCAGATTGACTGGCTCTATTGTGATGAAGTGGAAAACAGTCTCCATCCACTACTGCAAGGAGAGATGGCCCGATGGCTGATTCGCATGGCGAATGCAGGCGTGCATGTAATCATAAGTTCTCACAGCGATACCATGGCAAGCCGGTTCAATAATCTGTTTATGCTGTCCCGACGGGATAGGAGAAACGCAGATTATAAAATGTTGTCGGAACTGGAGTTGATGGATGCCGATTTGCTCCGCCCGGATGTAAAGGCGGCGCCTTATTTTGATTTTTATAACTATTCGGGGCTGCACCGGTCAGTGAAGCTGGTCATCTGCCCTGAGGAGTATATTTTTGATTACAGTACCGCATATAAGCTGGAAAATGGGGACGCAAAGGTACATTACCAGGTGGAGACGGCGGGGGATGGTTCTGTGGAGGTGGAACTGTTGGATGAGGAAGGGGCATGCGCTGCCAAAGCCCAGGGGAACGAGGGCGTTCTTGCGGTAAAAAATGCCCGGCTTTGGCAGGTGAGGGATGCCTACCTGTACACCATCCGGATCCGCCTGTACCGGGATGGTGAACTGGCGGATGAATATGAGGACCAGATCGGAATCCGCACCGTGGAGATCAGGGGGACGAAATTCCTGGTCAACGGCAGTCCGGTGTATTTGAAAGGGTTTGGCAGGCATGAGGACAGCGACATTGCCGGCAGGGGATTTAATATCTGTATGATGAAGCGGGATTTTGAACTGATGAAATGGATCGGGGCTAATTCTTTTCGGACTTCCCACTATCCGTATGATGAGGAAGTCTACCGCATGGCGGACAGGGAAGGATTTTTGATTCTTGATGAGGTGGCGGCTGTGGGGTTGTTTAAAAGTACAAAGAATTTCGTGGATGTGACCAACGGCAAGGTTACGTGCTTCTTTTCCATGGATACGATCCCAGGGCTTTTAAAGCGGCATTTGAGAGATATTGAGGAACTGATCGCCAGGGACAAGAACCATCCAAGCGTGGTAGCCTGGAGCCTGCTAAATGAGCCGGAGACTACTACGGAGGACAGCGTGCCGTATTTTAAGCAGGTGTTTGACCATGCCCTGGCGCTTGACCCGCAGAAGCGCCCCAGGACTTTTGCGGAGATTAAAAATTCCGGTCCCTATATCTGTAAATGCCATCAGTTCAGCGATTTTATCTGCCTGAACCGATATTATGGGTGGTACATCAAGGGCGGGTACGAGATTTCGGACGCTTTTGAGGATTTTCGGGAGGAAATGCGTCAGTGGAAGGAAGTGGAGCCGGATAAGCCGTTTATGTTTACGGAGTACGGATCGGATACGTCGGCCATGGAACACAAGCTTCCATCGGTGATGTGGAGCCAGGAGTATCAGGAGGAAGTGCTGGAGCAGATCCATGACGTGTTTGATTCTCTGGATTTCGTAGTGGGGGAGCAGGTGTGGAATTTTGCGGACTTCCAGACGACGGAGGGGATCATGAGGGTCAACGGCAATAAGAAAGGGATTTTTACCAGACAGCGGCAGCCGAAAACAGCGGCATTTTTACTGAAAAAACGGTGGGAAAGCTTACCGCTGGATTATAAGGGAGAGGACTGAAACAGGCGGGAAGAGAAAATAAGGGGAGATCATTGAGGCGGCGCAAGCCGTAAAAAAGCGGGTTTGGGGTGGCAAACTGCCACCCTAAACAGAAAGTCTTTCTATTATATACCTCCGGGAATCGGCACAACAGCAGCACTGCGCTTCAGAAAAAATCAGAATATGTTACGTTACCCGAAGAAGACCGTCTCCCCTCCCGGAAGGGAGTACAACCGAAATGGAATTGACGCGTTTTTTCCTATCCTGCGGGGGAGCGTTACCCTGGAGGATGCCATGAAGCCGGAATGTGTCAGGAGAACCTTGGGGATGCCGCGGAGCAGGCGTTTCGGCTGATGAAAGTTTGGAGGAAGTAATAGAGAACAATTGCATTCCTGAATGTTGACGATCAAATACCGGACAGGAATTTAGAGCGGCATAGTTTGAAAAAAACACAGCTTGCCAAATGGCAGGCTGTGTTTTTATATACCTGTTTTATTTTTTCCACCGCTTTAATGTAGGAAACCACTGCAGCATGGCAGTTCTGGCCGCCTCCTCACTCATATCCGGGTTGGCAGAGGTCATGTGAGGTACGCATATTTCGATCATCTCCTCCATAGTCCCGGTAAAAGTAAAGGCGCCCTTTTCAAAACAATACTTGCAGTAATCCTCATTTTTCGTTCCGTCGGCGTTTGTCCCGTACAGCTCATCTGTCTCTCCCATAGGCATGCCGCAGCACTGACAAAATCTCTGTTCCGTTTTACTCATGTTGGTTTCCTCCATTTTTTCGCTTATTTTTTCTTCCCGCCGGACCTGTCTGTTTTATCCGCTTATTTATGCCTTTGTCTTGGGGAAGAGGCGCGCGCCAAAGCAGTGTTTCCCATGTTCTTGGAACAGGGCGCTTTGTACGATGGATAGAATATACCACACAAATCCTGACACCTTTTGTCAGGATTTTCTCAAATATGCCGTTTTTTTACCTTACCCTAAATCTTCCCCATTGCTGGCCACAACTTTCTTATACCAGTCATAGGAATCCTTCTTACTCCTCTTAAGGGTGCCGTTGCCTTCATTGTCCCTGTCCACATAGATAAATCCGTACCGCTTTTTCATCTCTCCGGTGGTAAAAGATACGCAGTCAATGCATCCCCAGGGCGTATACCCCATCAGGTCCACGCCGTCTTCTTCCACAGCCTTTTTCATTTCCTTAATATGGGCTCTCAGGTAATCGATGCGGTAGGGGTCATGGCAGGAGCCGTCCTTCTCTTTTACGTCAATGGCGCCGAAACCATTTTCCACAATAAACAGCGGTTTTTCGTATCTCTCATAGAAAATATTCAGCGAATAGCGCAGTCCCTCCGGGTCAATGGCCCATCCCCAGTCAGACTCTTTGATAAACGGATTCTTTACGGAATGTTCGCTGGAGCCGTCCAGGGATTTGGAGGTGTCGTTGTGGACTGTGGAGTCCACGCAGTTGGTCATATAGTAGGAGAAACCGATATAATCTACGGTACCCTGGGCTAAAACCTGCTTGTCCTCCTCGGTTATATCCAGATGAAACCCTTTGCGCTCAAACATCTTCAGAGTGTAGGACGGATAGTGTCCCCGGCACTGGACGTCGCAGAAGAACCACCGGTCATGCATCTGCTGAACAGACAGGACCATGTCAGCAGGGCGGCAGGAGTAGGGGTAAATCGGCACCATGGCGATCATGTTGCCGATCTTAAAATCGGGATTAATCTCGTGGCCGATCTTTACCGCTTTTGCGCTGGCCACCAGCTCGTAATGGCCGCACTGGTACATGGCCTCTTCCGGGTTGGGATAATTGCCGAAATGGGCGCCGCTGTTAGTCCAGCCGAAGATGTCGTTTTTGTAGTTCATCTGGTTGTTGATCTCATTGAAGGTCATCCAGTATTTTACTTTGTTCTTGTAGCGTTTAAAGCAGACTTGGGCAAACTTCACGAAGAAGTCCACGGTCTTCCGGTTCATGAACCCGCCGTACTCTTTGGCCAGATGGTAGGGCATCTCAAAGTGGGACAGGGTAATGACCGGCTCAATGCCGTACTTTAACAGTTCGTCGAAAACATCATCATAGAATTTAAGTCCTTCTTCGTTGGGCTCTGCCTCGTCGCCCTTGGGGAAAATGCGGGTCCATGCGATGGAAGTCCGGAAACACTTAAATCCCATATCCGCAAACATGGCGATGTCTTCCTTGTAATGGCCGTAAAAGTCGATGCCTACATGGTTGGGATAATATTTTCCCTCCTCCACACCGTCGGTGATAACCCGGGGAACACCGTGGGCTCCGGCAGTCATCACGTCAGCCACGCTGTACCCTTTTGAGGTGTTTAAGACGCCCCCTTCAAACTGATGGGCAGCCAATGCCCCTCCCCATAAAAAATCCTTACTTAATGCCATACTGCTCCTCCTCCTTTATCTGAAATAGATGGTTTTATTGTACATCAAAACCAGGGCGATTTCCAGGGAAATTTCATGGATTTTCGTGAGATCCCATTTACCCTTTACCGCATGTTTTGGGCAGCGGCGGTCATTGGGCTGTTTTTGACTTTATCGCGAAATTCTTTTGGGGTACATCCTTTGATCTCTTTGAATTTGCGTATAAAATAGCTTACATTGTCAAAGCCGCAGTCCATAGAGATTCCCAGTATGGGGAGGGAGGTATTGGCCAACAGGCCGCAGGCGCGTTCAATGCGGTAGCTGATCAGGTACTGGATGGGGGAGACTCCGGCCAATTCTTTAAAAAAGCGGCACAAATATTGGGGATTGCAGGGGACGGCGTCGGCTAAGTTTTTTAAGGTCACCGGTTCGTGGAAATGTGCTTCCATGTAGGAGATAATGGTTTTATAACGGCTGATCCGGCTCTGTCCGGCCACAGGGAGCTGCTGGACGGCAGAGAGCAGCAGCCCCCTTTGAGCTGCCAGGACAAACAGCTGCAAAAGCAAAAGTTTGCAGCAGATGTACCAGCCTTCTTCCATGGCGAGGGCTTTTGACAGGATCTGACAGAACAGGTCCCGGCACTGGGGGTATGCAGGGTGGTCTGGGCGCAGGATATGGGTAAATGCCAGATCGTGGTTTAAAAAGGGCCGTATCCACTGCTCCTGCCACTCATCCGGGTAGGAAAAATCCAGGATATCAGGGCTAAAGAGGATCACGTCATGGATGGTGTTGGACCCCAGGCTGGTCAGCTGGTGCAGTTCTTCGCTGTTTATAAAAACCATGTCGTCTTTTTCCAGGCGGAATGTCTCCAGATTCAGCTCGCACAGATAGGCGCCTTTTCTGACCAGGATGATCTCCATGTCAGGGTGCCAGTGGCGTTCCACAAAAATGCGGCGGGGACACAAAGTCCCCGGCCCGGTGGTAAAGTGGAGGGCCATGAGGGGGTTTTTGGGCGTGCCGTGGGATACGGCTTCTTTCAGAGTCAGGTCGGGATACATGACGGGCCTCCTTTAGGAGAGATTTTTTATGTAAAAGTCAGGATTATGTTATTGATTATAGAAAATACTGCAAGATTTTGCAAGAGAAAGCGTATATTATAGGATACAGGTAGTGGGGAGGATGCACATAATGGCAGCGAACCAGGCCGCCTATCGTCGGAGGCGATTTGGAATGGCCAGTGAACAGTAACAGGGGGCAGAGGTTTGGGCTATGGTTTGTTTTTGGGAGAGCCGGAGTTATCTGCCCGGGAAAGGAACACAGGGGAAGAGCAAGATCAGGAGATAGGAGAAGGTATCATGAAAGACATTTACAAGATCAGGACAAGTCCCAAGGCGTGCCGGGAAAATCAGATACAGGGAGAGAAATATCGGATCACGGTCCTGACCGATGGGCTGGCGCGGCTGGAGTACAGTGAGGACGGGGTTTTTGAGGACAGGCCCACCCAGATGGCGCTGAACCGGGATTTTCCGCCGGCGTCCTTTCGGGTGCTGCATACAATGGATGGGATAGAGATCCACACCGGGCGTTTCCATCTGGTCTACAATGAGAGGGAGTTTTCGCAAAACGGGCTGTGGATCCAGGTGAAAGGAAATGTGACCACGCACCACAGCATCTGGCATTACGGGGAGGAGATCGGCGACCTGGGGGGAACGGCAAGGACCCTTGATGAGGCGGACGGAGCGGTAGAGCTGGACCATGGGGTGGTGTCCAGGTTCGGCTATTCGCTGTTAGACGACAGCAGATCCCAGATCATTTTGGAGGATGGATGGATAAGCCCCAGGAAAGAGGGGATAAAGGATCTGTACTTTTTCGGGTACGGCCATGACTACAAAGATGCCTTAAAGGCGTTCTACCATCTCTGCGGGAAGACGCCTATGCTGCCCAGATATGCCCTGGGAAACTGGTGGAGCAGGTATTATGCCTACACGGAAAAGACCTATATAAATCTGATGGACCGGTTTGAGGCCGAGGGGATTCCTTTTACGGTGGCGGTCATTGACATGGACTGGCATCTGGTGGATATTGACGAGAAATACGGAAGCGGGTGGACGGGATATACCTGGAACCGGGAGTATTTTCCGGACCCGGCGGGATTTCTTGAGGAGCTTCACAGCCGGGGGATGCATGTGACGTTAAATGTCCATCCCGCGTCGGGAGTCCGTGGCCATGAGGAAATGTATGTGGCCATGGCCAAAGCTATGGGCGTGGACTATGAACATGAGGATCCTGTCAGTTTTGACGTGGCTGATCCCCGGTTTATGGAGCTGTATTTTACGTACCTGCACCATCCCAGAGAAGAGGAGGGCGTGGATTTTTGGTGGATTGACTGGCAGCAGGGGACCAGCAGCAAGGCCAAGGGGCTGGACCCTCTTTGGATCCTGAATCATTTTCATTTTCTGGACAATGGGCGGGACGGGAAGCGGCCGATGACTTTTTCCAGGTACGCGGGGCCGGGGAGCCACCGGTATCCGGTGGGATTTTCCGGGGATACCATCATCACCTGGGAGTCTCTGGATTTTCAGCCCTACTTTACGGCTGCGGCCTCCAACATTGGTTATGGGTGGTGGAGCCACGATATCGGGGGCCATATGATGGGGTACAAAAATGATGAACTGGCGGTGAGATGGTTCCAGTTAGGGATCCATTCCCCCATTATGCGCCTTCACAGCACCAGCAGTCAATTTAACGGGAAGGAGCCCTGGCGGTTTAAGGGGGAGGCAAGAAAGGCCATGGAGCTGGCCCTGCGGCAGCGCCACCGGATGATCCCCTACCTTTACTCCATGAATTACCGAAGCTATGAGGATGATGTGCCTTTGGTGGAGCCTATGTACTATGAACATCCGGAGGATAAGGAAGCCTACGAGATGAAAAACCAGTATTATCTGGGCAGCAGTCTTATGGCAGCCCCTATTACCGGGCCAGGGAACCGGCAGCTTAATATGGCCGGTGTTCTGGTGTGGCTCCCACAGGGATTGTGGTATGATATTTATACAGGGATGATCTATGATGGGGGAAGATGTCTTAAAATGTACCGGGATATCAACAGCATTCCGGTTCTGGCAAAAGCGGGAGGCATCATTCCCTTTACGGAGGAGATCTCGGCCAAGGAGGCTGCCGGGAATCCGTCTTCTTTTACGGTCTGCGTGTATGCAGGGGCTGACGGGGAATTTACCCTTTATGAGGATGACAATGAGGGCTGCGGTTATGAGGAGGGCATCTGTGTAAAGACTGTGATGACATACCGGGAGAATCTGGAGGGTCCCAAACCGGAGGCGGTGTTTGTCATTGAGCCTGCGGCGGGAGATCTGTCCCTGATCCCGAAAAAGCGGAAGTTTACGGTGGAGCTTACGGGATTTTTGCCGGAGGCTGCCGGGAAAGCCGGGATTTATGTGGATGGACAGGAAATGGAGCGGGAGCATGTAGTCATTTCCTATAAGAGCCGAAAGCAGGCTGTGGCAATGTGCCTTGACGCCGTAGAGGCGGGACAAAGGATTGAGATCAAGGTGCCGACAGGTCTGCGGGTGAAGACAAACGCGGTAAGCGAGAGAGTGTTTGCGTTTTTGAACCAGGCGGAGATCGAGTTTAAGGTAAAGGACGCGGTTTATGATCTGGTGATGAGAGAAAAGAGGATCCCTG
>Ga0137308_102160_pt1 | contig 14484 bp, 10 predicted proteins | sample Inofrocosms_June_FD_97181 | JGI IMG/M metagenome (GOLD analysis project Ga0137308, IMG submission 97181) | Mouse cecal microbial communities from Vienna, Austria - N-Acetylneuraminic and N-Acetylglucosamine D2O microcosms_June | ecosystem: Host-associated > Mammals > Digestive system > Large...
CAGGTAAGTTCTGACCCGCACGAAAGGCGTAATGATTTGGGCACTGTCTCAACAGCCCGCCCGGCGAAATTGTAGTACCGGTGAAGATGCCGGTTACCCGCAACTAGACGGAAAGACCCCATGGAGCTTTACTGCAGCTTAATACTGGAATTCGGTAATTCATGTACAGGATAGGTGGGAGGCTTGGAAGCACGGGCGTCAGCTTGTGTGGAGCCGCCGGTGGGATACCACTCTTGGATTGTTGAGTTTCTAACCTGCGGCCGTGAATCCGGTCGGGGGACACTGTTAGGCGGGCAGTTTGACTGGGGCGGTCGCCTCCTAAAAGGTAACGGAGGCGCTCAAAGGTTGGCTCAGCACGGACGGAAATCGTGCAGTGAGTGTAAACGCAGAAGCCAGCCTAACTGCGAGACCGACGGGTCGAGCAGTAACGAAAGTTGGAGTTAGTGATCCGGTGGTATGTGAGTGGAAATGCCATCGCTCAACGGATAAAAGCTACCCTGGGGATAACAGGCTGATCTCCCCCAAGCGTCCACAGCGACGGGGAGGTTTGGCACCTCGATGTCGGCTCGTCACATCCTGGGGCTGTATTCGGTCCCAAGGGTTCGGCTGTTCGCCGATTAAAGTGGCACGCGAGCTGGGTTCAGAACGTCGTGAGACAGTTCGGTCCCTATCTGTTGCGGGCGTAAGAGATTTGAAGGGAGCTGTCCTTAGTACGAGAGGACCGGGATGGACATACCTCTGGTGCACCAGTTGTCGTGCCAACGGCACAGCTGGGTAGCTACGTATGGACGAGATAAACGCTGAAAGCATCTAAGCGTGAAACTCCCCCTAAGATGAGATCTCTCACTCCTAGAGAGGTAAGGGCCCAGGAAGACTACCTGGTTGATAGGCCGGAGGTGGAAGTGCAGTAATGCATGCAGCTGACCGGTACTAATAGCCCGAGGGCTTGACCTACAAAGAAATGCAGGCGGCCTGAAAGATAAGTAATCACATTGTTCGGTTTTGAGGGTGCAGGCAGTGTACCTGGAAGGGTATGCACCTTTAGCTCAGTTGGTAGAGCAACTGACTCTTAATCAGTGGGTCCCCGGTTCGAGTCCGTGAAGGTGCACCAGTTCTGAGCTGGGTGTATCCAGGGGATACACCTGGTTCAGAGAAACCCTCTCAAAGGTCCCGACGACGCGGCCCGTTGGTCAAGTGGTTAAGACAGCGGCCTCTCACGCCGTTAACATCGGTTCGAATCCGGTACGGGTCACCAAACTTTCTTTAAGAAGAAAGTGCTTGACAATTGAATAGAAGCGTCATATAATAGTTTGTTGTCTGGGTCTTACCCAGTTAACATACGGCGCAAGTTCGAAAGCTTCATCTCCATGATTCCGAGGGAAACCAGCGAAGCGTTTGCCGAGGAAAGCGAGGAGCAACGAGCCAAGCGGACTTTGCGACGAGCAAGTTGGTGCTGATTAGAACGAGGGTCCACCCGTTCCCATTCCGAACACGGTAGTTAAGCTCGTTTCTGCCCACAATACTTGGCTGGCGACGGCCCGGGAAGATAGGTGGCGCCAACATAAGACAGGTTACTTCGGTAGCCTGTCTTATTTTTTGCTTTATACGGAGAAGGTCTGCTACCAGTGCAGCTCACATATGCCGGTAGCACGATGAAACTCCCATTGCAGATAATACCGTGCCGTTCCATCTAACTTGAGTTCTCCTGCGGACTGGTGCCGGTTTAAGCGAAGCAGCTCCCGCTTTTGGCTGTCCAGCAGGACGACTTCCGCATCCCCGCTGGACAGCCGGCAGTCGAAGCAAAATTTCATAATCCGGCTTTCGCGGAACCGGCCTCTATGCCGGACCCAGCCGGTGCAGGAGTTCAGGGAGGCGCGGCCGCCTCTTTTTCCCAGTTGAAATACAAACAACACGGCGGCGATGCTCTTTGTTACGGCAAAGCCTTGGCGGTGCAAGAGATAAATCAGAATACCTATGGCGGCTGAGATTCCTAAAATTAAAGTCATAGCGGTTTCCTCCCGTTATTTTGCTGCCCTCATTTTACTACGCTAAGGAGGTCGTTGCAATCAAAAAAACGCGCCCCTGCCCTCGGGGTAACTCCCGTAAAGAAGCCAACACATTCTGGAAAGAAGTTGCTTTTCAGAGGGTGTTGCTTTATAATGAACTCATCGACAAATCGGGATTCGCGAGGATATCAATATGCTGAGACTGGAGAAGATAACCGGGAAAAACGTATGGGATATTTTGAAACTTTGTGTTTCTGAAAAGCAAAAAAATTTTGTAGCAAGCAATGACATCAGCATTATCGAAGCCTATACCGCCATAACCGGAAATGGATATGCTTTCCCTTTTGGAATATATGAGGATGATACACCGGTTGGTTTTTTAATGATTGGCTTTGATACAGATGATTATTGGTATGACGCCCCATTGATAGCAAAAGGAAATTATAATCTCTGGCGATTGATGATAGATAGTCATTATCAAAATAGGGGCTATGGCAAAGAAGCGGTCAGACTTGCATTGGAATTCGTAAAAACATTTCCCTGCGGTAAATCGGAATACTGCTGGTTGTCTTATGAACCTGAAAATAGAATTGCCAGTCAGTTATACCGTTTGTTTGGATTTGTTGAAACTGGAGAAATGGATGGAGACGAGCTGATTGCTATTTTGAAACTGTAAAAACAAATTCCTTTTTATTGCCCCCCCCCACGGGCACTTTCCCCGAAAGTGTCATAGTGGGTTATACAGTATAAAAGGGCAAGACAGACCGCTGCGGCCTGTCTTGCCCTTAACTTCTTTATGACGCCTTACCCTCCGGCACGGCGCGTTTCTTTATACAGTCCTCACATGAACTGGCAGAGAAGAATGGGGAGAAAGATGGCCGGGACGTAGTTCATCACCTTCACCTTCGTAACCCCCAGCAGGTTCAAGCTGATTCCCACAATCAGAATCGAGCCCACCACCGTCATTTCCGGGACCGTATTGGGGTTCTGCTGGAGAATGGGAGCCACCAGGCTGGCCAGGCAGGCGATTCCCCCCTCAATGGTAAGTACTGCCGCGGCGGACAGCATCACGCCCAGGCCCAGGGAAGAGGCGAAAATGATGGAGGACACAAAGTCCAGGGTGGCCTTGGTGAACAGCATTTCATGATTTCCGGTAAGGCCGTCGTTTAGGGCTCCCACAATGGTCATGGCCCCCACGCAGAAGACCAGGGAGGCCGTCACAAAGCCCTCCGCCAGGGAGGGGCCTCCTCCCTCCCGGCCCTTCTTGAAGCTCTTCTCCAGGCCCTCCGCAAAGCGGTTCAGATGCCCGTCCAGGTCGCAGAGTTCACCAATGACGGCGCCCACGGCCATGGAGATAATGGCAATCAAAGCGTTGCTGCCCCCCAGCATTCCATCAATGCCCACGAACAGGGTGCAGAGGCCCAGGCCTTTCATTACCGTGTCCCGCAGCCGCTCCGGCAGAATATTGCCCAACAGGAGGCCGATCAGGGACCCGGCAATCACCGCGCCGGTGTTGACCAGCGTGCCAACCAGCATGCAGATTTCCTTCTTTCTTCATTTAAAGTTCTAATGTATATCTTGGGAAAAGGGGCCGGCGTCTGCCGGCCCCTAAGTGCTGTGTGGTATTAGCCGATGTGTTTCAAACCGGACTCACTGCGCTGGACGGTGACATCCTTCACCAGATCCTCCTCCCAGGCGGTGTAAGCCTCAGTCCGCAGATTGGCGGCGACCTGGGTCTGCCAGCGGGCCGCGTTCACGCCGGAGAAGTACATAACGTGGGAGCCGTACTGGGTGTCCACCACGCCGGTGTCGCCGCTCTGGCGGGCGGTGTCGAAGCACCAGTCGTTGAATTCCGTCACCATCCGGCCCTGATAGACCTCGGTGTAGAGGCCGCCGTCATACTTGGAGCCGTCGGCGGATTCCTTCAGCGCCAGGGCGGCAAAGGAGTCCTCGGTGGCCTCGCCGGACTGCCACTGGGCCAGCAGCTCCTCGGCCTTGGCGTGGGCGTCGGCTTTCAGCTGGGCCTGCTGGTCCTCATAGCCCTCCTCGCCCTCGGCGATGGAGCCGCTCCCCAAGGGAACCAGAATGTGCCGAATGTCAATGGTGGGATTTTCGTCCCGGAAGCGGTCGTGGAAGACCACCACATACTGAACGGTGCCGTCCGCCAGGGTGGAGGCGTCGCCGGATTTCCGGGTGCTGTCGTACAGCCACTCGCTCATAACGCTTCCGGCGCTGTAGGTGCCGTTTTCGTTTTTGCTGTAGGTGCCGTCGTTTTCGTTGGCCAGCTCCTCCAGGTCCCCGCCGTCCTGGAAGCCGTCCAGCACGGTCTGGGCGAGGTCCTGAGCCGCCTCCAGAGCCGCGGCGGCTTCCTCCTCGGTGGGCTCCACGGTGTTGCCCTCGTCGTCGGTGGTGCTCTCCGCCGCGCCGGAGAAGGAGACGACCTCATAGGACACATGGTCATAGGTGTTCCGGTCGGCGTTGTAGGTCTCCTCCAGCTCGCTGTCGGAGTAAGTCAGGCTGTCCTGATAGGCGTCGGCGTAGGCGCTGTAGCGAAGGACCCGCATCAGCTGCTCGCCGTAAACCTTCTCCGTGACGCCCGCGCCGAAGTTGCCTTTCAGGTACTGGCTGACGGAGATGCCGCTGGCGGCGGCTACGGCCTTGAGGGCGTCCATGTTGTCGTCATACTGGGCCTGGACCCCGGCGGGGTACTGGAAGCCCTCGGCCTCGGCGGCCTTGAGGGCGGCCTGAATGACGCGCATGTTATCCAGGGCCTCGTCCAGGAAATAGTCGTGCCAGGTCATGCCGGTGGGAGCCAGGGGGTCCGCTTCAGAATCGGCCTCCGCGCTCTCGGCGTCCGCGTCGGGCAGCTCAATGCCCAGCATGGCGGCAGCGGTGGAGTTGATGGACTGGCTTTTTAAGGTGGCGTTGGTGTTCAGTCCCAGGTAGCTGAGGAAGTAGGAATACTGGCTGTTGCTTACGAAGTTGCGGTAGGCCGTCTGATAATAGTATTCCACCTCAGCGGCGGTGTACTTCTCCCCGTCGATGGTGGCGGCGGTGGTGGTCTTGGGGATGAAGTCGCTGCGCCAGACGAAGGAGGCGATGACCGCGACCAGGACGGCGGCGGCGATGACGCCGTAGAGGAGGTTCGTCCGCTTCTCCTCCCTGCGCTGCTGCGCCTCCCGGGCGGTTTTGGGGTCGGCCTGGCCGGAAGCGGCCTGGCGGTTTTGCTTTTCTCTCGATGCGCTCATTTGTGTTTCAGTCCTCTCAAGTTTTCAGTTACAATTTTTGCCCGAACGGGAACGGGCTGGATTTTACGCACTTGCCTATTATAGCGGAACGCGGGCCAAAGTGCAAGCCTAAAATCCCTTTCCGGGAAAGAAAACGCCAGAATTCACGTTTTTTTCATCAAATCTCCGGGCCGGTCCGCTAAAATAACATTCGAATGGCACAACAAACATAACATGCCCGGCTGAAATTTTCCTGAAAGCGGAAAAGAAAACGGCCCTCAGGGCATAATAGTACCCCGCGAGAGCCGTGTAGACCCCGTTATAACCTGCACCTTCATGGACAGGTGGGTCGCCTCCAGCGCGCTTTACCGCTTCCAACTTCCAGCCGCGAACGGCAGCCGGGAGGCCTGCGAACCACGCGCTGATCCGGCGTCCCTTATAACGAAATGTGGGTTAAAAAAAGATCTATCACGCACCCCGCAGGGTACTTTACCGTATGTGGTTTTGGAGTTACTCTTCGCCGTCGAACAGGGACTCCATAAAGAGGTCGTACACCTCTTCCAGCTCCTCGTCGGAGTCCAGGGTGGAAAGGACGTCCTCACCGTCCTCGTGGAGGACTTTTAAAATCACCAGCCCGGCGTCCGGGTCGTCCTCCTCCCCCTCGGTCTCGGCGGGGAAGAAAGCTTGGTAGAGCTGTCCGTTGTGTTCCAGAGCGTCCATGAACTCCAGAACCAGCTCCTTCCCCTCCTCGTCGGTGACGGTCAGGAAGGTGGGGCCGAAATCTTCACTCATACAGGGCGCCTCCTTTTCTGGGCTCAACTGTATTTTACACGGAAACGACGGCAATTGCAAGAGTAGAATTCGTGAAAAAGGCGAAAAGTTGACAGCGCCGGTGGGAGTTAGTCTGCCCAAAACTCATAAATCCATGCGGCGCGGGAACTTTTTTTCGGCGAAATCCGACATTTTCAATATTGACAGGGCATGGTACAATGGAAAACAAGGGGCTCCGGACATTTTTGGAAGCCCTGGAAACAACTGGATTTGACGCGCTTCGCCGCAAAAAGCAGGGCGGAGGCGGTATCCCCGGCAAAGGAGGTATTCGTTACTTTGGAGCAGCACGGAAGAAGAGAGCCCCCCCAGCAGCCCCAGCGGCGCAGGAAGCGCAGGAGGCCCACCGCCCTGGGCGTCGTCCTGGGGGTCGTGAAGTGGACCTTTATCACGCTGTGGACGGTTTTGATCGTCGGCGTCTGCACGGCGCTGATCGGCCTGCATTTCTTTAAGGAGTATATCGACACGGTGGTCACCCCCAACGTGGCGGTGCGGGCGGAGGACTACACCATGAACCTCAGCTCCTTTATCTACTATCAGGATAAGGAGACCGGGACGTGGAAGGAGTTCCAGAACGTCCACGGCGAGCAAAACCGCATTCTGGTGGGCTTTGACGAGATGTCCGACTACCTGTGGCAGGCCGCCGTTTCCATCGAGGACGAGCGTTTCTTTCAGCATGAGGGCGTGGACTGGAAGCGGACCGCCGGAGCGGTGCTGGAGCTGGTCGCCGGGGACGGCAGCTACGGCGGGTCCACCCTGACCCAGCAGGTGCTGAAAAACATGACAAAGGACAACGCGCCCTATGTCAACCGGAAGGTTCGGGAGATTTTCCGGGCGCTGGAATTTGAGAAGAACTACCGCAAGGAATATATTCTGGAGCTGTATCTGAACACCATCTATCTGGGCCAGACCTGCTACGGCGTTCAGACGGCGGCGCAGTTTTACTTCGGCAAGGACGCCAAGGACCTCAGCCTGGCGGAGAGCGCCTGCCTCATCGCCATCACCAACAACCCCTCGATTTTCGGCCCCCTGTACGACATCACTTACACCCGAGAGGATGGCACCAAGGTCACCCCCAGGGAGATGAACAAGGAGCGCCAGGAGGTCATCCTGAATAAAATGGCGGAGGTCATAAACCCGGAAACCGGCGTGCCCTTCATCACCGAGGCCCAGCGGGACGCCGCCAAGGCGGAGGTCCTGCAGTTCGCCGACGGGTCCACCTCCGCCGAGGAGATCGTGGAAAAGGCCGTGGGCAAGATTGAAATCAACTCCTGGTTCGTGGATCAGGTAATCCGGGATGTGGTCCAGGGGCTTCGGGAGGAGTTCGGCATCGGGGAAGAGGAGGCGTACACCCGCCTCTACAACAGCGGCTACCACATTTACACCACCCTGGACCCGAAGATCCAGGCCCTGGCGGAGAGCATCTATGAGGACCGGAGCAACCTGGACGTTACCTCCCGGAACGGCCAGCAGCTTCAGTCCGCCATCACCATCCTGGACCCCTACACCGCCGACATCGTGGCGATGGTTGGCAAGGTGGGGGAGAAGGACCGGAACCTGGGCTGGAACTGCGCCACCGCCAAGCGGCAGGTGGGCTCCTCCATGAAGCCCCTGACGGCCTACGCCCCCGCCCTGGACGCCGGGGTCATCACCCAGGGGTCGGTCTTTGACAACTACCCGGTCCAGGAGCTCAACGGGAATCCCTGGCCCAAGAACTCCCCCAACACCTACACCGGCTTCACCACGGTGCGGACCGGCGTGCAGAAATCCATCAACACCATCGCCGTCCAGGCCCTCCAGTCCGTGGGGGTGGAGGAGGCCTACCGCTTTGCCACGGAGAACCTGCGGCTGGGTCTGGTGGCGGACGACATGGTGGTGGGCGCCCTGGGCATGGGCGGTCTGACCCGGGGGCTGAACACCGTGGAAATGGCGGCGGCCTACGCCTGCTTTGCCAATAACGGCGTATACAACGAGCCCCGGACCTACGTCCGGGTCACCCGCATCGACAACACCACCGGCCAGGAAGTGACGGTGCTGGAAAACGAGAGCGAAAGCCATGTGGCCATGAAGGAAACCACCGCCTATCTCATGACGGACATGCTGAAAAACGCCGTAACCTCCGGCACCGGCGGACAGGCCCGGTTTGGCGGCATGCACATCGCCGGAAAAACCGGAACCACCAACGACAACAAGGACCGCTACTTCGTGGGCTTCACGCCCTACTACGTGGCGGCGGTCTGGACGGGCTATGAGGACCCGGAGCGCATCAGCTACAGCGGCAACCCCGCCATCACCATGTGGAAGAAGGTCATGGAGCCCCTGCACATGGACCTGCCCGACAAGGATTTTGACAACAAGCCCGCCACGGGGCTGACCAGCATCCGGGTCTGTCTGGACAGCGGTATGCTGCCCTCCGCGGCGTGTGAGGCGGACCCCCGGGGAGGCCGAATCGGCACGTTTACGGTGGCGTCGGGCACCGGGCCCACAGAGGAGTGCACCACGCACAAGGTGGTGTCCTACTGCACCGAGGGCCACTGCCTGGCCACGGAGTCCTGCCCCCTGGAGGTGGTGGAGCAGCGGGCCTATCTGGACTACGTCCGGGAGGACTACGGCCCCAGCATCAAGGCGGAGGACGACGCCTACCTCATCAGCAGCCTGGAAAAGATCACCGAGATTTCGGAGACAAACCCCATCGGCGGCTGTCCCGCCCACAACGGCCTGCCCCCGGTGAACCCGGAGGACCCGCTGAATCCCGAGGACCCCAACAACCCGAACGGCGGGACCACCACGCCCAGCGAGCCCTATGTCCCCGCCCCCGGCGAGAGCCACGAGGGCTACGGCACTCCGCCGCCCACGCCGGACCCGGAGCCCACGCCGGACCCGCCCCCCACGGCTCCCACCGAGCCCCAGGAGCCGGGAACCACGGAGCCCGACGGCGGCGGACTCTTCGAGGACCTTTGGAACCTTACGGCCTGAGGGGCCGGAAGGGGCCGCAGCGTTTAGCCAAAAAAGCCGCATGGCGCGCAAGCGTCATGCGGCTGCTTTTCTGCCTGCGAGAAAAGCGCCCCCGCGCAGCTCTGCGCGGGGGCGCTCCGATCAGTTCTGACCGGCGAGATATCCGTTGACCTTGTCGATGCGGGCCTGGGCGTTTTCCGGGGAAATGACCTCGATGCCGGGGTCCACCACGGCGTCCACGTCCTTGCCCTGGAGCTTGTCGTAGGCGGTCTGGCAGGCCAGGTAGCCCATCTCATAGGGCTGCTGGGCCACGGACATGGTCAGAAGTCCGTCCAGGATGGCCTGGCACGCGCCGGTGGAGCCGTCGAAGCCCAGGAAGATGGTGTTGGCAAAGCTGGGGTTGCCCTCCGCGGCCCGGACGGCTCCCACGGCCATGTCGTCGTTGTTGGCGCAGACGATGGCGATTCCATCCGGGTGGGTTTGGATAATGGCTTCCATGCAGGTGACGGCCTGGTCCGCCACGGCGTTGGCGTATTGGATTTCGTCGGCCAGGAAGGTTCCGCCGTTTTCATTGACTCCGGCGGTGTATCCGTTCATCCGGGCCGTGTTGGTGGCGTCTCCCTTGACCCCGGCGATTTCGATGCACTCAATGGTTTCCCATCCCGCGGCCTTCGCGGCCTTGACGGCTTCCGTGGCCCCCAGCTTGGCGGCGGCCTCGTTTCCGGTGCCGATGAAGGAGACGATTTCCGGCGCGTCGATGTTGGTGTCCAGGGCGAAGACCGGGCGGGTCTCCCTGGCAATGAGGGTGGCGGCGGTCTCCGACTGGAGGGGGGCGATGATGATGGCGTCCACTTCGCTGTTGTTCAGGGTGGTTTCGATCATATTTTGCTGGTCGTCGTAGGAGGTTTCATTGGCCGGTCCCGTGATGTCGATGACCACGTCCGGGTGCTCGGATTCGAATTTCCGGCATCCGGCCATAATGAGCTGCCAGTGCTCGGAGGCGGTGGTCTTCAAGATAACGCTCATCTTATAGGCCCCTTCCTTGTCCCCGGAGGAGCCGCCGGCGGAGGAATCGCCGCCGCCGCAGGCGGAGAGGGAGAGGAGCATCAAACCGGCCAGGAGCAGGGCGGCTATACGCTGTTTCATCATAGTAAACCTCGTAATGGGGGACTTACTGCGTGATTTCGCTGAGCTTGACGGGCCGCCCCTCCTTGAGGGACTTCGTGGCGGCGGCGGCGATGAGGATGGGGGCCAGGCCGTCCTCTCCGGTGACCTGGGTCTGGGTGCCGTTGAGCACCGCCTCGGCGAAGGCCTTCTGCTCGGCGGCGAAGGCCATGGTGTAGCGGTCCCACATGATCTTGTAGCAGGGGCTGGAGGACGTTCCGTCCGCCCCGTAGTAGGTGGCGTTATTTGGGGTGTCGTTTTCATCCATCACCGCGCCCTCGGACCCGAAGACCTCCACCCGCTGGTCATAGCCGTAGACGGCCTTCCGGCTGTTGTCGATGATGCCCATGGCCCCGTTGGCAAATTTCAGGGACACCACGGCGGTATCCACGTCCCCCGCCTCGCCGATGGCCGGGTCCACCAGCACGCCGCCGTAGGCGAAGACCTCGGTGACCTCGGACCCTGCCAGGAACCGGGCCATGTCAAAGTCGTGGACCATCATGTCGTAGAAGATGCCGCCGGAAACCTTCACATAGTCGATGGTGGGGGGCTCGGGGTCCCGGGAGCTGATTTTCACCAGGTTGACCTTGCCGACTTTGCCTGCCCGGACGGCCTCGTAGACGGCCCGGTGGTTGTGGTCGAAGCGGCGGTTAAAGCCCACCTGGAGCTTGACCCCGGCCTTCTTCGCCGCGGCGATGACCTCCTTTACCCGCTCGATACGGTAGTCCACGGGCTTCTCCACAAACACATCCTTCCCGGCCTCGGCCGCCTTGATGGAGTATTCCGCGTGGAGGTCCGTAGGAGAGCAGACGACGACCGCCTTGATTTCCGGGTCCTTCAGAATTTCCTCCGCGTCCTTGACGATGTTGGGGATGCGCAGGCGCCGGAGGAACTCCACCGTCTCTTCGCTCATGTAAGGGTCGGCGATGGTCTTGATTTCCATCTCGGGGACAAACTTCGCGATGTTCTCCGCGTGGACCCGGCCGATGCGGCCCGCTCCGATGATGCCGATTTTGATGGTTTTCATGTACGTCTCTCCTTCTTAAAATATGGAATTTAAAGTTTCATGATTGCTTTTACCGCCTCAGCGGTGGAGGTCTTCGGCATAAGCTCAAACCCGATCAAGCCGGTGTAGCCGGTTTTCTCCAGGCAGGCGAACACATTGGCGTAGTTGATCTCGCCAGTGCCAGGCTCGTGGCGGCCCGGGGCGTCCGCCACATGGATGTGGCCGAACTGGTCCCCATAGGCCCGGATGTTGTCGCAGAGGCTGCCCTCGTTGAGCTGCATGTGGTAGGCGTCATAGAGCACCTTCAGCTTGGGGGAGCCGATGAGCCGGGTCATTTCAGCGGCCATCCGAGTGGTCTGGAGGAAGTTGCCCACATGGTCCGTGGTGACGTTCAGCGGTTCCAGGTTCATGGAGATGCCGCTCTCCTCCGCGATTTTCGCGCACTCTTTCAGGGTTCCGAACATGGTGCAGAGCTTTACCGTGTCGCTGAGTTCATCATAATGGTCGATGACCATGCCGCCGTCCCCCAGGCCGTTGGAGTGGATGGTGACGGACCGGGCGCCCACCTTCTTAGCCGCCTCCACGGACCGGCGGAGGAAGGCCAGGTAGGCCTCCTTCTGGCTGGGGTCGATGAGGGAGAGCTCCGCGTCTCCGTTGAAGCCGGAGATGCCAATTTCCGCCTTTTCCGCCGCGGCCTTCACCGCGTCCAGGTCCTTGTCCGTCCAGCCCCAGAACTCGACGAATTCGAAGCCGTCCTGTTTAGCGGCCTGGAACCGCTCCAGGAAGGGAAGCTCGCTGTACATGGGCTCAATGCAGGCTGATTTTTGAAAGTTCATAGCGCTGCCTCCTATATGTGCTTTATTATGTGCTATTCATTGTGTGCCTTTACACACATTATGGCAAAGCCGGGCCCGGCTGTCAACCCCTTTTTTCGTTTTAGTGGAGAATTGAAGAGAAATCAGCGGATTTTACAAAAGGGACGAAAATTTCTTTTGCAAATCCACAGGAGCTGTGCTATCATAAAAGCGTCACATACTGTGCACTGCACATATTGGGGAGGAACCGGCATGGGGAAGAGGACGACAATCCAAATGGTGGCGGCGCTGGCGGGCGTTTCCCGGGGAACGGTGGACCGGGTGCTGAACAACCGCTCTTATGTGCGGGCGGACGTTCGGGAGCGGGTTTTGGCCGCCATTGCCGAGACGGGGTACGTGTCTCCCCGGGAGGCCCACGCCCGGCAGATGGCCGCCTCCCTGGAAACGCTGAAATTGGGGGTTCTTCTGCCCAGCGAAGAGGGGCAGTTTCGGGCGGACGTGGAGCGGGGCATTGACAGCGTCCGGGAGGAGCTGTCCGCCGGCCGGGTCCGGGTGCTGGTGCGGCACTGCAAAACCGATATTCCCCAGGAGGCGCTGACTCTGCTGGACGAGCTGGAGGCGGAGGGCTGCAAGGGCCTGGCCCTCTGCTCGCTGAACGACCGCTCGGTCCAGGACCGGGTGACGGAGCTGACGGAGCGGGGGATTCCCTGCGTCACGTTTAATTCGGATCTTCCGGAAAGCGGCCGGGTGTGCTTCGTGGGCCAGGACATCCGCCGGGCGGGCCGGGTGGCGGCGGAGCTGATGAGCAAATGCGTGTCCCGGGACGCCGTCGTGCTGGCGACGGTGGGCAATTTAAAGTTCGACGGGCACCGCCAGCGGCTGGGCGGCTTTCAGGAGCGCATGGCGGAGCTGGGCTTTGCCCCGGAACAGATTGTAGTCGCGGAGACTTTTAACGATTATGGCACAACGGTTTGTGTGGTAGGCGAGGCCATTGCGGCCCATCCGGGGCTGGGCGGAGTCTACATGGCGAACCTCAACGTGTCCGGCTGTGTGGAGGCGATCCGTGCGGCGGGCCGAAAGGGGGAAATCCGTGTGGTCTGCCATGATATCAACGAGGGAATCCGGCGGCTGCTGCTGGATGGCGGCGTGGATTTCACCATTCCCCAGGACATGGTGCAGCAAGGAGCGCTGCCCCTGCTGCTGCTGCGGGACCTGCTGCGAAAGGGGATTCAGCCGGACCCTGCCAGGGCTCAGGGACGTATCGACGTGCTCTGCGCCGAGAATATCATGGGGTACGGCCTGTAAGCAGGGCGCGGGCCTTGGAAAACGCTTGAAGCGCCCGGCGTGGGTACCGGGCGCTGGCTTTTTTATAGGGGAGGACAGGCGCCGTTCTGCCTTCCGGGGATGTTTCGTTAGGGGGAGGACTTCAGAATAAAACGGTCGATCCCCTGTTTTGCAGACTATTCCGGCGGCGGGTCCGCTGTTGAGGAGGGAAAGCTTCCTAAATTTGAGGGGGGAAAAATTTTCAAAAGAAATTTAAAAATAGGTCTTGCATTTTCTGGCGAAGTGTGCTAATCTATACAAGCTGACATGAGTGAGCGTAAATATCCGGGTGTAGCGCAGTTGGTAGCGCACTTGACTGGGGGTCAAGGGGTCGTGAGTTCAAGTCTCGCCACTCGGACCATGCGGAGTGTCCTTATAGGATTTGAGTATCCTTGTGGGACACTCCGCATTATGTTTGCTCAAAATCCTATACGGCAATCCGCGACCGGGAGTAGCTGACGGCTACTCCCTTTCTCGTCCCCATGGTGATCTCCTCAGCCGGGATTTTCCGGCGGTCCGGGACGGAGAAAGTGCCGATACAGTTATAATAGATGGTGATGTGCTGGGTGGTAACGCCGTCCTGCTTTTCCGCATGGTACACGTCGATATGGTCAATCAGTTCCGCCACCATGCGCTGGGTAATCTCGGTGGCGTTGGTGTACCGCCGGACCGTTTCAAGAAACGTGTCAACGTCCATCCGCTGGCCCTCGCTCTTTTTCAGCTCCAGCCGCAGCGCCTTGATCCGCTTGGCGTTCTCCCCCTGCTCCTGCTCGTACCGCTGGGACATCTTCGCAAACCGGGCGTCGCTGATCTTTTGGCTCACGTTATCCTCGTAAAGCCTCTCGAAAAGCCCGTCAAGCTCTTTGTCCCTCGCCAGCAGTCCGTCTAGCTCCCGCTGTTTCCTGGCCCGCTCATTCTCCGTCACTTTTGCGGAACGGCCCATCATGGCCTTGATGAAATCGTCCTCGTACTCGTTGGCGAAGCAGGCCAGCCGGTTCACCTCGTACAGCACCACCCGCTCCAGAAATTCCAGCCGGATATAGTGGGTTTTGGAGCACTTGCGGAGGCCGGAATTGTGGTTCTGACAGCTAAAGAATTTAAGGAAACGCTGATTTAATCCCCCGAAATGATAGAAGATGTGATAAAATAAGGGAAAGGGG
>Ga0137308_102162_pt1 | contig 14475 bp, 10 predicted proteins | sample Inofrocosms_June_FD_97181 | JGI IMG/M metagenome (GOLD analysis project Ga0137308, IMG submission 97181) | Mouse cecal microbial communities from Vienna, Austria - N-Acetylneuraminic and N-Acetylglucosamine D2O microcosms_June | ecosystem: Host-associated > Mammals > Digestive system > Large...
CCTTCTTCTGTCCATTAAAAGCGGTTGCGTCATCTTTATAAGATACAATCAACACATCCGGGTCCTCTGTTGTATATACTTTCTTTGCTTTTCCCTCATAGAGAAGTTCCTTCTTTTCCATCTGCTTTACCATCCTTTTCTTCATCTGATTCTTCTATTCCTGTAGTATATACTACAAGTTTTTCATTAAAAATAAAATCCGCCTGAACATATAAAAAAATCAGGCTTCGCCAACAGTATACCCCGACTACACCCGAATTTCAACTATTCCTTTTAGAAATCTTAAAATGTTTTTAGCTTTTTGATGCAAAGGACGCTCAACAGGACCTGGTAGATGTTCCTTTCAGACCCCGCTCGCGCTTAATGAACGCCTGTAGCGGTACTAAGCGAGAGCGGGGTCTGGAAGGAACCTACTGCCCTCCCGTCCTAGCGTCCTCTTCTACCCTTGCGTAAACCTAGACAAAAACTGCCTCGTCCGCTCCTCATGTGACTCCTCAAACACCTGTCTTGGCGTTCCCTGCTCTAGTATATACCCATCATCCATAAATATCACATGACTCGCCACATCCCTGGCAAACGCCATCTCATGCGTTACAATAATCATCGTTGTCTTCTGCTCTGCTAACTCCTTCATCACCTTTAGCACTTCCCCTGTAAGTTCCGGGTCTAATGCCGACGTCGGTTCATCAAAACACAAAATATCCGGCTTTAGTGCCAGTGCCCGCGCAATCGCCACCCTTTGGCATTGTCCGCCCGACAACTGATGCGGGTAATTATGCATCCTGTCCGTAAGCCCCATCTGTCTTAGAAGCTCCTCTGCTAATACCCGAATCTCCTCATGTATCTCTCGTTTCCTTGCCTTATAATCCGGCTGTTCCTTCGCCAAAAGCTCCTTTGCAAGCATCACATTCTGAAGTGCCGTATACTGCGGAAACAGATGAAATGCCTGAAATACCAGCCCAAAATGCAGCCGCTTTTTCCGAATCTCTGATTCCTGCAACGTTGTTTTATCATTTCCGTCAAATATTGTCTCCCCGCATACCCGAATCACACCGCTGTCTGGTCTCTCCAAAAAATTCAGACATCGAAGAAGTGTCGTCTTCCCGCTTCCCGAAGACCCAATGATAGAAAGTACCTGTCCCTCCTCAAGAGAAAAGCTAATATCCTTTAAGACCTCTGTATGGTCAAAAGATTTACAGATATGTTCTGCCTCTAATATCGCCATCGTCTTACCCTCCTCTATCGGAAATAATCCAATTTCTTCTCTAGCCGTCCCAAAAGCACGGTCAAAATCCCACTGAATATCAGATAATACACTGCGGTAAAAAACATTGGCCAAATCGCTCCAGAGATGCCTTGAGAGCCCTTCATAAATGCCTGGCCAGCCCAGATAATCTCCTGCAATGCAATAATCCGCGCTAAAGATGTATCCTTTACAAGCGTAATAATCTCGTTGGACATCGGCGGTACAATCCTTTTAATCATCTGAAGCAATGTCACCTTAAAAAATATCTGACTTCTGGTCATTCCAAGTACCAGCCCTGCTTCCTCCTGTCCTACCGGCACACTCTGGATTCCGCCTCTGTATATCTCCGAAAAATAACATGCATAATTAAAAATAAAAGACACCGATGCCGCCAGAAAACGCCCGGACTCACCGCCGCCCCAGATAGGTTTCCCTAGCACCAGCCCTGGAAAATAATAAATGATCAAAAGCTGAATCATCAGCGGTGTTCCGCGTATAATCCAGACAACAATCTTTGTAAAATAACTCAGTGGCCGAAAACGTGACATGGAGCCAAACGCAATCGCAAGCCCTAGTGGGACTGCTCCCAAAAGTGTCACAAAAAAAAGCTTCAATGTCTGCAAAAATCCCACATTCAACGACCGAATGACAATAGGCACCTGCTCCAGCATCAGTTCCATGTATCTCCCCTGCTTTCTCTTAAAATCAAGAAGAAAGAGGGCGAAAGGCTCCGCCCTCTATCTTATTTTATCATCCTTATTTCTGCTCAATCACAGCTGCCTGTACACCATAAGTCTCTGCGGTTGCCACCATACTTCCATCGGTATAAGCTGTCACAAAGAACTCATTTAAAGCGGTTGCCAAATCAGAACCTTTTCTAAATCCAACGCCGTATTCTTCACTGTTTAACTGAACGGTGTAGGTCAGATTTGCATAACCGGTTCCCTCGCCTACCATTGCTGCTGCCATTAAAGAGTCAATCACGGCTGCATCTGAAGAACCTGCCGCAACCTCCATCAGTGCATTTGCCTGTGTAGTCACTGGGGTAAATTCTGCTCCTAATTCGGTCACCTGTGCCTCTCCGGCGCTGCCCGCTTCAACTGCGAACGTCAGTTCTTTCAGGCTTTCTTTATCCTGATACTGTTCTGCCTTGTCTGCTGGTACAATAACAATCTGAGCATTGTTGCAGTATGCATTTGAGCACTCCATTGCACTCTTTACTTCATCGGTAAGTGTCATACCATTCCATACACAGTCAATCGTCTTACCATCAAGCTCCATAATCTTGTTATCCCAGTCAATCTCGACAAACTCTACGCTAACTCCCAGGCTCTTAGCAAATGCTGCTGCCATATCTGCATCAAAGCCAATCCAGTTACCGCTTTCATCCTTATAGTCCATCGGCTCAAAATCTGTGATACCAACAACCAGTGTTCCCTTGCCCTGTACATATGCCAAGTCGCTCTCCTCAGAACTCGTTGTCTCCTCTGGTGTCTCTGGGTCTGCCTCTGGTGTTTCTGTGTCAGAAGCGTCCGGCGTAGCCTCCTGTGTTGTCTCTTCTGGTGTCTCTGCTGTTGTCTCAGCACTCTTCTGACCACAACCAGCCACCATCGCTGCTGTCATAACGCCTGCTAGCATCAATGCCATTAACCTTTTCATTGCTTTTTATCCTCCTCTTATTTCCATCTGCTACTACTTTACCACAATAAAGTATTCGCATGACATTGCCATCATACCAACTATCCCTCTACTTGTCAAGATTTTTCTGATTTTTTGATAGAGCAGCGCCTATCCGCTTACTTTCACCCGATACTCTCTCTCCCACTGCAAAAGCTTTTTCTGTGGCTGTGTTCTCTCATCTGCCATTTTTTTATCTGTTGTTTTTTCACCATCTGCAAGCTTTCTTGCCAGCTCTGCCTGTTTTAGAATCTCTTCCCCCCGCCGATACTCATATGCCTTTTCAAAACATGTCACCGCCTGCGAAAACAAGAACTGGCGGACATAACACACTCCCAGATTATTCCATACTGCCCCATAGAACGCAGTTCCAAGGCTATGATTTTGATGCATCTTTAAAATATGCCGATACTCCTCCATCGCCGCCCATTCATTTCTGTTTTTCAAGAGCTCATCTGCCCGCATCTTAAGCCTTTCCTGCTCTTTCAGCGTCTTAAGCCCCTCCATCCTTGTCACTAGCTCCTGCAACTCTGCTTCTGTAAAAAGTCCGCTCTCTTTGACAGTCACAGCCACTAACTTTACAACATCCACCCCAGAAGCAATCCCTTTTCTAAGTTCTTCTGTCAGTTTCTCACAGCCCACTTCCTCCAAAAGCCACCGGCACAAGCGCTCGTTAAAAAATCTACTATCCACCAGACAGATATTATAATACAGAAAATAAGAAAGCTCCTCTAAGCTGTACAGATTCACCCCTGCCTGTTCCACAAAAAGAGGGGTCTTTGTCCGGTTATATTTACATATCGTAACCAGTCCCATCGTCCTTTTCCTCCATCAGAAATGTTTCTTTAAAGCAAAGCTCTGAAGCCGGATATAATTCCCCAAAACCCAAATCCGTAACCTTCACTTCACACTCGGTCGCACTTACAAAGGATAGCTCTAAAAGAAGCCTTGTAGCTCCTCTTGGTCTCTTGGGAAGGTCATTTAAAAACATCCCTGCTCGTATCGGCTCTCCACCCATCATCGGCCAAAAGGAAAATTCCAGCACTGCTTCGCTTTGTAAGATAAGCTCTAAACTTTTCTTTGCCTCATACCAGTTACAGCCTGCCCGCATCACAGTATAGACAGATTCTTCTCCCATCTTTACACTGCGAATCCCTACATTATATAGAAGCGTCTGCTCATTTAAAAACAGATAGGGCTTTTGCTCTTTTCTGTCTCTAGAGAGCATACAGGCACCTCTAGCCGCCATCTGCTCGCCTAAAAATACACGCCTTCGATAGCAGAGTTCTTCCCGGCTTTTTTGATAATCCTTCTCATTTAGGTCAGTGCCTGCTACAAATACTGCCGATACATGAATCTTAGAAAAGGTCTCTCGTACATATGCCAAAAGTCTGTCATCCCTTTCCTTACTTAACAGGCTTCCTACATGCCAATACTCAGGACTTGAGACTTGCACAAGCATCGGTCTGCTCCTTTTGTTGACCACAATGCTTCTTGCCTTTACTTCATCCATACCAAAATCCAAAAGCCATACCTGTTGTTGCCAAATATCATTTGACTGGTGCATCACAAAATGTACCAGACATTCTTCTTCTCCTAGCATAAAAAGCTGCTCTGCTAAAAATCCAGCTTCACAGGCATCCTTTTGATATGTTTCCATCTCTTTTTGAGATAAATTAGGCAAAATCAGTGCTACGCAGAGTTCCTCCTTTTTGCCATAACGCTTTAGTGCTGATAAGATTTTGCGAAAACAACTTTTGTTATCCATGCAGCTGCTAAAATCCAGAGGCAAAGGCTCTGGGTCTTTCATCTGCGCCGTCTGGTAACAGACTTTTGGCGTCTCCTTTAAAAAATCAATCCCCGCGCAGATTTCTCCCATATTTGCCATGCTCATCCGTACACTTCCTTTCACCTATATCATATGAAACTGTTCTTCTGTCACATCTATCAGTGATTCATACTCTTCCATCATCGAAGCCAAACGGTCTTCTTGCCTGTTATCCAGTGCCCTTTGCATCTGGCAAAGTCTGTGATACCGACTGTCTTCTCCTTCATATGTCTCCTTGTGTTCTATGGTTATACACTCTGTGGAGTGCTTGCTTCCATCCTCCAAAGTCTCTGTAAAGAACCAGCTTAACCGCTCCCCATAGAACAAGATAAAGGCTTTGGTAAAGACTCCCTGACAGACCGGATAAAGTCGTTCTGTAATATAGTCCAGGCTCTTTTGTCCATGATATTCCAGAACATAATGTAGTACCACCTTATGCTCTGGGTTGCAGCGATACTCTACAATCGTCTGGTCCGCTGGTCTGTCTTCTTCTCCATAAGGCAACAATTTCTGTATAAAAGAAAAACATCTGTGCTTTAGTGGTAACTCTTTTAGAAGGCGCCTGACAAGCCGCTTCTGTGTCTCGGTCAAAAGTAATAGTGCAGACAGTTCTTTTAGATAACACAATACTGCCACCTCTGCCAATGCATCCTCCCAGGAAAGATGGTGTTCTAGGCTCCCTAAAAGTCCCTCCGGCACTTCAAAACCTTTTACAAAATCCAAAAAGCTTAGATAGTTTAAGTATGCGCTTCCAATCACCGACTGACCGCCTCTGTCATCTAGCGCTGCAAAGACCGGAAAGACTTCCTTTACATACCGTTCTGTAAAAAGCGCCTGCACAATAAGCTGCTCTGACAGCTCCGGTAAAGCCAGATGAAATTCTGCACCAGCCTGCCACAGCTTTAGAAGTTCTTCTGTATTTCCCCTGGTTTCAGTGGCTAAAAGCTTAATCAGCTTCTCTGTATAGACACCTTTTTTAAATACCTGACGTGCAAGAGGCATCAGTTCTTCTTTTTGTACTGCTTTCTTTGCCATCAGCCGTTGCAAAAGACAAAGTAATATCTTGGCATCCACTTCCATGCATCTGGTCTTTAACAGCAGTTTCCATGCTTCAATATCCTGATGCAGCAGAATCAAAATCTCAATATAGGCACCCTGTCCCTTTCTAGGCAGCCGCTCCACCTCACCTGGCGTAAGAGAAAGCGATTCTTCCATCTGTTCTAGTCTTCCGCTCTTTCTCTCATAGGCAATCACTTCAAGCTTTAACTGCAGCCGATAGGATTCTCTAACACGCTCATCTTTCATTAGCTTCCAGGCTACAGACAGATTTTCTTCCCGGATGCTGTGTTTGCCTTTTCCGTCTAACTGGTAGAGATTAATTCCCAGATGGTCTTTTAGCTTCTCAATACAAATCTGCAAAAATTTAGGCTGCTGCATCCCTGGCAGAAGCTGGTAGGCTACGGTCTTATAATAGCGCTTTTTCTGGGTATCTATCAGGACAATCTTTACATTGGGAGTATAGACCGGTATCCAGGCACACCCATTTGAGACCCGATAAGTAAAAGTCTCCTGAAGCTGCTCATAGCTTACTTCTACCTCCCGAATCCTTTTCTCCTCTACGGTCAATTTTCTTAAAAATAAAATATCTGCCAGCGCTTCTAACATATGGTCTTCTAGCGCCTCCACCAGCACACATCTTTGATACAGCCAGGCTAACGATTCATTTAAACGGCGGTCTGCCAACTGCCGCAACAGAAAATCCTGCAGTGCACGGCTGTGCTCCCTGAACATTTGTTTGTCTCCATGGCCATATTTGACCAGATTGCAATACAGGATAGTACGCTGGTGATTATTTAATGTATTATGATAGTGAAAATACAAGAGAACCTGACGGGGCAACAGCTTCTTATAGTTTTCTGGCAGCGCATAGATATAATATTCATACAAATTCGTAATCTTGGCGTCATACTCCACGCCCTTTTCATACCAGGAAAATGCCTCCTCATCCGTTCGATTCCCCCGGATATAGATAGAGCACACAGCCCCTATCGTCTCCTTAGAAGGACTGACCTCCCAACATGCCTTTAACACCTTAGAAGCTAACGGCGTCCATCTCTTTAGCCTTGTAGCCTGTATGGCCACTGCCTGTGCAGTCTCCTTTGTTATCAGCCCATAAGAAGCTGCCCATCCAAAGCTTTGTAGGGTAAATGCATCTAACTGTGTAAAAAGCGCCGGGTCATCCCTTAGAAGACAGAACGCCTCCTGGTAGAGAAGCCGGTGTCTGCATCCTGATAAAAACAGTCTCTCTAGCAGCCTAAAACGTGCACGCACACTAATCTGAAGCCTTACATCCAGCTTTAGAAGAAATTCTGTTACCAGCATATGTTCTGGATGCCTCTGGTAGATTTTCTGCAACTGTGTCACGCAGTAATCCGTTGTTTCTTCTTTATTTTGATACAAAGAGTTTAGATATAGAAACAATGCCCGCACGGTAATAACTTTTGTCTGGTACAGGCGCTCATTATCATATGTTCTTAATATCTCTCTTGCCTTTTTCCTCTGTCCCTCCCGAAGCAGCACCCAGGCGTCTAACAGCGGATAGACAAGAGAATCTCTGTCTTCTTCTAGTAAGCGGTCTACCACCACCCGAAGACAAATATCGGCATCTTCCTTTGTACAGCCTTTTCGTCTCTCCCGCTCTAAAATCTGGCACAGCTCCACACAGGCGGCTTCCTGCCTTCTCTTAGCCCTCCACGCCTCGCTTCTGCCCTTTCCTTTTTTCAGAATGGCTATCTCCTGTGGCAGCTCTATAAGCTCTGGAAGCGGCTGTTCTTCCTCGACTTTTTTTGCTCCACTGTCCACTGTAATCTGCACAGGAATCCGATACTCCCCTGCATTTGTCTCCAGCCAAATATCTTCTGTAAGCGTCTCGCCTTCTCTAAGGCCCTGCATCGTATACGTAAATTCTATCCTTGAATTTCTGGCAAAGAAACCATCATCGCGAAATACCATCCCCGGAATTCTGGCGCAGACAATCCCTTTTACCCTGCGCTCATCACAGGAACTGATGACAAAACTTCCTCTGAAAGCTTCCCCTTTTTTCACCTTTAATACAAGTTCTGACGGCTCTATCGTAAGCTCTAACTGACGATAGACAAACACGCCATTGAACAAATCCATGATTTTCTCTTTCATAACAACCTACTAAACCCCGTTGCTTTTTTTTCAGTTTCGTATATAATTTATAAAAAGTATACACTCCCTAGCTGTTTTTCGCAACCACAGGGAATTAAGAAGTGAGGAAAAGACAAATGAATCAAGAACAATTTCATGGAAGCGACTTAGAAAAAATAGAAAAAGTCTTTGGTATTCCCAAAGAAAAAATTACAGGCTTTGGTGCTAATGTCAACCCGCTAGGACTCTCTCCCAAGATGAAAGCCGGACTTTTAGACCATTTAGATGCTATCACTACTTATCCTGACCCTGCCTATCAGAAGCTTCGCACACACATTGCCTCTTATACAGGATGTGACGCCGAACAAATCCTGCCAGGTAATGGCTGTACAGAGCTTATCTCCCTTTTTAGCCAGGCGCTAAAGCCCAAAAAAGCCCTTATTGTCACCCCCACCTACTCCGAATATGAGCGCGAAATCACACTTGTTCACGGAGAAGTGCTTCACTATGCCCTGCAAGAGACCTTGGATTTTCGCCTGGATATAGACGCCTTTACAAGTGCCCTAAAAGACGGCATTGACCTGTGTGTTATCTGTAACCCCAACAACCCCACCTCCACTGCTCTAACGCCCGAAGAGATGCGTCGTATCTTTACCTGTTGCAAAGAACACCATATCTTTGCTCTTATCGACGAGACCTACGCCGAATTTGCCCCCGAAGAGATCAGTGTCTCCTCCACAGGCCTTTTAAAAGAATTTGACAACTTTGCCATCCTGCGTGGCACCTCCAAATTTTTTGCAGCTCCTGGTCTTCGCTTAGGCTATGCTATGACCAGTAACACTGCTCTTTTACAGACTATTAGAGACACCCAGAACCCCTGGAGTGTCAGCACCTTAGCGGATATTGCCGGCTCTTATATGTTTACTGACACCGACTATATAGAAAAGACCAGACATCTAATCGCCAGCGAACGGGAACGCATCTATAAAGAACTTCTTACCTGGCCTCAGATAAAGCCCTACAAACCCTATGCCAACTTTATCCTTGTACGTATTCTAAGAAAAGATTTAACTGCTCATGATATTTTTTTACATGCCATCAAAGAAGGTCTGATGTTGCGTGACTGCTCCACCTTCCCCGGTCTAGAAGACAATAGCTTCTTTCGCTTCTGCTTTTTGACCCCCGATAAAAACACCAGGCTTCTAACCAGTCTAAAAAAACTTCTAAACTGACAAAAAGACCACGCTAGTCGTGGCCTTTTCTTTTACTCCTCAAAATACTTTGTATACACTTCAAAAAACCCCTGTGTCTTTACTTCCTCATAATCGCTGAACTTTACTTTTTCCCATACTCCTTCTTGAAACTCTGAGAGCGTATCGCTCATAAGCTCTGAATAAATCCCCTGAAACCTTTCCTTCTTCTGTCTCTGCGCCACCTGAATCTTATTTGCCTCAGATTCTTCTTCCATACAAGTATTCAGACATTTTAGAATATAATACCCATTATCCGCTGCAAATACCTTGCTGACTTCCTCATTGTCTAATTCAAAAGCTATCTCCTCATACGCGGTTTCCTTCTCTCCTCTAGCCACCTCCACGGTTGTCTGAGAGGCTTTTGAGTAGTTCGCCGCCAGATTTGCAAAGTCTTCTCCCGCTTCTAATTTCCTCTGAATCTCTTTGGCCAAGCTCTCCTCCTGCACAAAAATCTGTTGCAACTGAATAATCCGTGCTTCATCCAGACTAATCTCCACACTTACATCTGAAGTAATCTGCTCATATGCCTTATATGCCAGGCAGTAGTCCTCATACATTCTCTGTATCTCCTCTTGCCCTACCTTTAGTGCATCCACTTCCGCCTCACTCAAAGACCCAAAATACTCCTTTGCTGCCTCACCTGCCTGTTGCTTCTCCTCCTCTAAAAGTACAATCTCCTGCTCATTTGCAAGAAGCACCATACTTTTTACCTGCGCAAGCTCTGCAAGCACCTGGCTCTTTAGATACTCCTCTATCGTCGTATCTCCAAACGTATGTTCCCACATTTCAATCCCATATATGGTCTCATACTGATTCTTCTGATTCATCAGATAAATCAGCGCCTCTGAAAGGTGGCAGGACACATCCCCAATCCGAAAAAGCTCATTGGAGGCAAGCCCTGTGGTCAGCACAATCTTGGTGTTTTTACAGCCCGTCAAAAATGATACTGCAAACATACAGACCAGTGCCCACACCACACATCTTTTTCTATTTTTCATTCCGAATCTCCTCTGCTATCTGTTTCAATACCTGAAGCACTCCATCCACTTCATACGAAGCCACTTCATAATCCGCAGCCTTCTTAATATCCGGGTGGGAGAGTACCGATGCATAGCTTCTCTTTGAGCGCTCCATCATAGAGATATCGTTAAAATTATCTCCAAAGACTACCGTTTCCTCCGGTGTAATCCCATATTGCTTTTGAATCCAGTGAACGGCATTCCCCTTAGAGACACCCTGTGCATTGATATCAATCCATCTCGCCCCTGAAATATAGATTTGAAGCCTGTCCTTCCACCTCTTGTCCAAAAGGTCATAGAGCATCATTGCTCCCTTCTCATAGTACAGGCTTACTTTAATACAGGCATCCGCATAGGCTTCTAATTTGTCTACCACGCTGCCTACTCCTTTGTACTGTTCAAACACCAGATTATGAAAATCCGAACTTTTATCATCCGTATAATACCCTTCCTTTGCCGAGAGGAGCACATGATGTTCTGGAATCCTCTGCAAATCCAAAAGCAGCTCCTTCACATCCTCCCTGGCCATGCATACCTCCTTTAATGCCTTCTCATCCCTCTGAATATACGCCCCATTGTCTGAGAGATAATATATCCTGTCGCCAATCTCATGGAACACCGCATCAATACTGCTGACCTGTCTTCCACTTGCTGCCGCAAACTGCACCCCCATATCCGTCAATTCCCGAATCACATCCAGATACTCTGGATTAATATAGCTCACGCCTTCTGGCACTAACGTTCCATCAATATCACTAACAATTAATCGAATCATTGTTTTCTTTCATCCTTTACTGTAAATACTATACTAATATAATAGATAATTCCGAAAACCACAACGGATATTTTCTAAAATTTTAATGATTTTTTACTTTCCAAGCATCCTAATATGTATTAGAATAGTAAAAAACAAATCCAAATATAGGAAAGGAGCCTATCATATGAAAAAATTTATGAACACTTTAATGACGGTGGGTGGAGCTGCACTTGCCATCTTTGGCGGTCTCTATCTCTACCGCAAATATTTCCAGAAAGAGGACGATTTCGATGAAGATTTTGACGATGATGACCTCTTTGAAGACCTGGACGAAGAGGAAGAAGAGGAAGAAGAAGTCAAAGCCTTCGACAGCGAAGAAGAAATCTTTGAAGAAGACCCTCCCACAAAACCCCTCACCCCTGATACTTCCGACAAAGCTTCTGTCACCGAAGAATAAAGAAGCGGCTTCCGGCAGCAGATACTATGCCACCGGGAGCCGTTTTTTGTACTATATCTCGCTTGGCAAAGCCTCCGCGCGAAATCCAGGAATTACCTGTTCCCATCCATCGATTCCTACCACTGGCAGATACCGATTCATATAAGACAGTGACTCTTCACTATCTAGATATTTATACACATCATAAGCCTCTTTTTGTCTATGCTCCTGGTCTCTTAGTCCAAAATAAAGCCCATCTTTCATCTCCCGCGGGTCATCTAGATAGGCACGAATCATATAGATGTCAATTCTGGTATTAAACATTGCAATATAATATCCATATCCAAGCGCTGCCGCCTGTTCTGCCTCTGAATTCCCTTTTCCAAGTTTTCCTGTGTATCCTAGTTCTCCGATAATCACACGTATCGAACCATTTGCCTTTCCATAGCGTGCTTCTATCTCTGAAAGATAATCGGTCAATACTTTAATATTTTTCATCGAGATAAATTTGGTATTTTGAGCATCTGTTGTATTGGAATTATCCTTCCAAAAACTCACCCTAGTCAATGGCTGCGAATATGGATGATAGTTGACATTCCACTCCATCTGTGGAGCTGTCTGATGCATATAGGCAGCAAACTTATCCAGATAGTCTCTTCCACTATGTCCCGCCACAGAAGCCGTCCAAGCATGGTCTAGAGAGATAAATACCCTGGAACTTTTTGCCCCGCGTTTTACTCCTGTATAGAGCAGCTGGAAAGCCTTTGCATAGTTTTCCACACATTCATTGAGCGAGAGATTGCCTGAATAATTCCACTCTTTGCAGCTGTTGACTTCATTGCCAAGTGTCCAGTTACTAACTCTGGTCTTTAACGAGCCAAGTTCTTCTCCCATATAGCGAAACAGTGCTTCAAATGTATCCCTTGCCTTTTCATCCTGCATATTTAGCGTATAGTAAGAAGCAGCCCCGCTCTTTCTCGCCGAAGGATGAATCAGATAGGACAGCTCGTCTCTCCATCCCATCAACAGAACCAGCGTTACTGTCCGCATCTGGTTGGCCCCATAGGGATTTTCTTCTCCTCCCCATCCATGGAGATGATAAATCGTATTTTTTAACGCTATCAAGTCTCCAAAATAGTAGGTCTTTCCCCGATACGTATAAGGAATAAAGCCAGCTCTTTCATTGGTGCTGATATAATCCGCCAGATTGACATTTAAAAGGATATGCTGTGCCTTGATATCCTCTGTATAGTCCGATACTCCCTGGATACCCTTTTTGGAAGTAATCTTATACTGCTCATAATATCCCCAGTATTTATCCTTCTCTATCTCCAGTACCTCATCTGGACTGGTATCTGGCAGCACTTCTTCTTTCTTAATCGTACTCTCTGCGCTGTTATAGTTCTGGCCTAATACCTCCTGACTGTCTGTTACACAAAAATCAAAAACCATCGTTCCCTGATAATTGCCTTTTCCAGTTAAAATAATCTGGTAAGCACCCGGCTTCTTTACGCTGCTGCTCTTCTTGCCGCCGACTGCCTGATATTTGATAGTATAGTCCTTCTTAGGTTGAAGCGGCACACCATCAATCGTCACCGAAGTTGGCAGCACCTTGATATTTTTTGATGTATACTGCCACGCATATGGAAAATAAATCTCAGCATCTTCAATAGAAGCTTTGCTTACGGTATAGATTGCTTTAACAGAGCCTTTAAAACTGCCTCTGCCAACAATCTGAATTGTATTTTTTCCAACTTTTAATTTCTTGGGATATTTTATTACATAGTCAATTCCCTCCCGGCAAGCTCCGCCTTCGTAGCTGACCGACACGCTTGGCATCGCGCCTTCTCCTCCATAGATATCTGAATAAGAAGACAGTGATACCACGGTATCTTTCATATTTTTCGCAGTAATCTTAAATTTCAGGACTTTTGTGCCTGTAAAATTTCCGATTCCTGTCAAACGTACCTGCGCCGTTCCTTTCTCGATATTGTTCAGATAATCGACATAATAATCAACGCCTTCTGTCAGTCCTGCTTTATTGTAGCTGATATTGACACCTGGCGTTATCGGCAGACTGGTATAAGAAAACCCTTTGCCGGATATTTTGGCTTTTACTTTCTTAGCAATATTCTGCGGTTGAATCGTAAAATCAGCCCGGTAGACACCCTCATATCCGCTGCCTTCGATTCCACGAATCACTGCAGTCGCAGTTCCGGCATTTATATTATTTTCATAAGAAATAGTGTATTGTTTGTTCACTTTAAGAGTCTTGCGGGTTGTATTGTCCTTTACCGTTACCTTTGGGGTAATTGCACGCCCTGTATAAGTCTGTAACTTGATAGCTGAGACAGATATATTTTCGAGTGCCTTTTCCTGGACTTCCCTTGCCATTGCAGCTTCTGTTGTTTCATTATCTGCAAGAGCATAATCGTTTGCCTGTGCTGCCTCGTTTGTATTCTCTGGTAAAACTACCGTTTCTGTGTCTTTTTCTGGTTCCTCCACAGCATCCTTGGACATCTGATTATCTGATGTCTCTGTTGTCTGCTCTTCAGGCTGTGTATTATCTGGCGCAATACTCTGTGCTGGAATTCCTGCTGATAAATTCTCGGTGGTCTGTGATGATTCTTCTGGTAATACTGTGCTTTCTGGGGCTATCTCTTGCTTCAAAGCCTCTGATGACGTGTTTTCTTCTGGCGAGGTAATCTCTTTCTTATCTTCTGGTATCTCTGATTGCTCTAAAGTATCCGATGGTGTGCTATCTTCCTCTGGTGTCTCAATCGTCGAATCCGCATCCTCTGTTCTATAATCTGACACACTGACAGCTGGATAGGCAAAAAATCCCTGTTGGCGATTAAAGAAATCTCCATACATCTGATAGCTATCTTCTGATTCTTCCGAAAGTCCTGCTAAAAAAACATCTCTAAGTACATCAACAAGATACCAGTTCTCATCCTCCATCTGTACCAGATTAAAGACAGCAACTTCTTCCTGTACGATTCCCTTTGCCAAAATACATTCTATATCAGCCTGTTTACAGAGTCTTTGAAACATCCTGGCATATCTTTCTCTGGCAAATATTCCA
>Ga0137308_102164_pt1 | contig 14473 bp, 16 predicted proteins | sample Inofrocosms_June_FD_97181 | JGI IMG/M metagenome (GOLD analysis project Ga0137308, IMG submission 97181) | Mouse cecal microbial communities from Vienna, Austria - N-Acetylneuraminic and N-Acetylglucosamine D2O microcosms_June | ecosystem: Host-associated > Mammals > Digestive system > Large...
CTTAAAAGATGCGGCGCAGGTGCAGTCGGCATACCGGGACATCTGCAGGTGCAGGGATGACCTCCTCGGGTTCCTGGACAGGAACGGATGGTTCGGGCAGGCCCCGGAAGGCAGCGGCAGGGAGATGGCGGTCAGCGACTACGAAAGCATGCGCGGCCCGATCCGCCTGTGGCTGTCCGCTTATCAGAGAACACCGCGGGAAAAGCTGTCGGTCCTGCTGGATACATACAGCGGGCAGCTGCCGGAGACATGCCGGCGCTACCGGAAGTTTGTGGCCCGGGAAGGGATCAGCGATGAACCGAGCGGGTGGAAGATACTTGATTTCATCCTTTCTGCCTGCGGCCGTGAGCTGTCCGGATACAGTGCAGAAGAGCTTGACTGCCTTATGGAAAAGACATCGGAAATGCTTCCCGTCAGGAGCACAAAGCTGTTTGCGAAGTTTGCTGCGGAGGTGTCAGGGGACAGCAGCTGCAGATACGACATCCATCCCAGGCGGCAGGCGGAAATACGGAAAGAGGCTTATCCGGTCAGGGAATTCAGCGTGATGGCGTACTGCGTATTCAATGAGGCATCATGGGAGGCGAACGGGCTGGTCATAAAAGCCCTGGATTCTGCCCGCTATGCCGACCTGTGGCTCTTTGCGGCGCTCCATTTCCTGGGGGCGTTAAGGCAGACGGACATCACCCGGCTGCCGGTTCCATCACTGCCCTACCCGCCGGACACGGTGGAAGGGATGCTCCGCTCCGGAAGCTACCGGGATGCGGATGCCAGGGGCGTTTCAGAAGAGCTGCTGTTGAGGCTGAAATACCTGCCGATGTACCCATCCAAGACAGAAAGGTACCAGGGTGTGCCGGAGCTGAAGTTATTTATACCGGAATCACTGAAAGCGGCCATGGGGCTGATCATTACCATAAAGCTCCTCCACCATAAAGAAAACGAGCCCCTGGTACGGCCAGTCCAGGACATTGTATCGATCAGGAGATTTTTTGGCACGCAGTTCATAGAAGCGCTTGGAGAGCGGAGGTTCCAGACCAGAAGGGCGAACAAGTCCTATCTCCAGGGGATCGAGCTGGTGACGGCGGACGGGCCTGGCAGGCCGAAGGGATATATGCTCGCGGCCCTTGCCAGGAGCCACAAGGGAGGGATCGGCGCCCTGCCGGAGATCACGGATATCTACCTGAAGGATGCTGCTTTTTCCGGATACCGCCCGGAATTCATCCTGCGGGAAATGTTTGAGAGGGGCATCTTTGGCTTCATTCCGGCACTGCTGCTGGAAAGGTATGCGGGTGACGGATACCGGCGGCTGGATGTCCCGCGGCAGACTGAACTGATCCGGTGCATCGGCCTGGACGCCGGGCAGCTGGAAGAAGCCGCGCTCCTTGTCGAACGGTCACTGGAGGCCAGCCGGGAGATTGTCGCGTCCATCCCGGAAGGCAGGCTCGGGGATGCCCTGCAGATGGCCGCAAGCGGCGCGGCGGCATCCAGGCAGCCGGAGACGCTCTGCCTGCGTACTGCTGTCGGGATGCCCTGCTGCGACTCCCTCAGGGGCGGCTGCATCGGCTGCGGCTATGAGATCTTTACGAAAGCGGCCTTCCATCTGCTGATGAAGGAATACACCGCGATAACGGAACTGAAAAACAGGGCATCCGGGCCGGAACGGGAACGCCTGAAAAACATCCTGTCCAGAGGGATCATACCGGCTGTCGGGCAGATGCTCGAAAGCCTTCCGATGCTTTACCCCGGCGCGGATATGGAGACCATGACAGGGATGCTGGAAAGGAGGCTGAAAGATACAGATGATAGCAGATGTGCAGATGCATAAAGGGTATACAAAAGTGCTGCTCATCCGTGAAATGGACACCGGAACGCGCTTGCAGGCGGAGAGGAAATTTGCCGAGTATGCCGCAAAAGGAGTGATCGACAGGGGCTCATTCCCGGATGCGGAATGGCGGATCACGGATGAAGTGAAACGCAGGAACATCCGCTTCGAGACCGGTGGCGGCACAGTCCAGGAGTGGACCGGCTGTGACGAGGGGTGCTTCCTGGATTATGTGAAGTCCTATACAGTGCTGCTGCTTGGGACAATGGCGGCCAGTTCGGTTGCCGGGGTCAGCAGCTCCCTGGTCAGGCTGGGGTGCTGTGGATTCGGGGAAGCATGCACATGGGATGTACATATCAGCCATGCACTCCAGTTCCTGGGTATGATCCCTGATTCACCCGGGTACATAGGGGCCGTCATGGAGCGGATCGAGGAAAACCGGACGCTGGACGGATGGGCCCGTAAACCGAGGAAGCTGGCGGATTTCCGGTATTACCTGAGATTTGACCGGTATGTCAATGAGTTCTGGGGAACTGCTGGTGAAGACACAAAGGACTACTTTTTCCCGGTATACCTTTGGTGGAGGCTTACCAGCATCCTGCCCCTGCGGGCGACGGAATTCCTCCTTCTGCCAGGCGACTGTATCCATAACCGGGATGGGAGGTGGATCCTTACTGTACGCCGGACAAGACTGAAGAAAAGGCTGCAGAAAGTCGGCTACACGATCCATGCGGATTATACCCTCCATGAATACGAGGTGCCGGAATGGCTTGCGGGGGAGATCCTCGCTTATAAAGCGGCTGGGGAGAAACGCCGCCCCCATGAAAAAGACACTTTATTTTCCCCGGCACGTGCGACACAGCTGGGATATATGACTTACTGCCAGATGCGCCGCAGGCTTGGCGAATTCAAGGAGAAGGTGACAGGGAGTGCGGATTATCCGGTCAGCCTCGGGGACACACGGCACCTTGCCATGATAAACCTGATCCTGTCCGGCGGCTCCCCTGTGATATGCAGGGAGCTGGCCGGCCATGAGAGCATTGATATCAGTGCCAGCTATTATGCGAACCTTTCTGCTGTGGTGGAGAGCGCCGTTTATGAGAAATACCGTGAGAACCGTGGGAAGGTCACACTGGACGGATCGTTGAAGCTGCGCATGGGGGACAGGCATGGCATGACGGAGGTGGAAGGCGGGCACTGTGATTATGCAGGCCTCCCCGGAGGCGATATTTCCGAATGCATGAAAAACTACCGTGAAGGCGGGCATTTCGGCGACTGCAGGAACTGCATCCATTACTATCCTGACCAGGATGGGCTGAGGCTCGCCGTCCAGGAGGGATTCCGGGAAAAAGTGGATGAGGACGGGATGTTCCTGATGGAGATGATTGAACAGGTACGCCGCGGGAACGGTGCGCAGGAGGATATCACGTCCGCGCTCCTGCGGCTGCAGAACAGCAGCGCGTGTTACAGGAAAGCGCTGGAGAGGAAGATGGAGGGAGAGAAAAATGGCAAGACCAAACAAGACAGATGAAGCGCTGCTGGTCAGCATACTGGAAAAGTATTATGCGGATGTGGCCTGCGGCAATGCGAGGGACATCAGGTTTACGGACCTGGCGAAGTATGCCGGGAGGCAGGGCGTCCCTGCTAAAGAGTATGAATTCCGCAGGAACAGGGGCGTCCGCAGGCGGCTGGACGAGCTGAAGGCGGGGGCTTCCAGGACCGGAACCGATGCACTGCTGGTATATAAAAGCATTGATGCTGACGGCCTGGTCAGGACCTGCCAGGATCTTTCGGATTTAAAAGGCAAGCTGAACGACATGGATGCGTACTGGAAATCCGTCTATGACAGATATACAGAGATGGAGATAAACTACAGGAACGCAGTCTCACGGAAAGCGGAATCCGAAAAGCAGGCGGGGGTGATGAAGAAGGAAATGCAGCGGTCAGAGGAACTTTACCGGGCATTAGAGAAAGAAAACAGAGGGCTGCGGAGGGAGAATGCGTACCTCCGCAGGATGCTGGAGAAGTACCTGTACCCTGACCTGGCAAGGCAGCTGATGCAGGAAGCGCATCTTCCAGTCAGGACTGCCGGGAACGTGACGCAGGCGGCATTGGGGGACCTGATAGAAGGGACACGCCCCGACCCGTTCGGCGGTGCACAGAAAGCGAAGGAAAAACCAAAGACCAGGGAGGAACAGCTCCTTGATGAGATGAGGAGGCAGGCAGAAGAATGAACCAGTACCCATTGATCAGGGGACAGACAGACTTAAAGGCAAGGAATCCCGCCCTTGCGGAAGAATGGGACGGGATAAGGAACAAGGGACTGACGCCGGAAGACGTGCAGCCGGGATCCGTGAAAAAAGTCTGGTGGAGGTGCCGTAAAGGACACAGCTGGATGGCCGCCGTCTACAGCCGGACGGCCGGGGCTGGCTGCCCGTATTGCGCTGGGAACCGGCTGATCCCCGGAGTAAATGACCTTGCGACAGTGGCCCCTCTGCTTGCGGAGGAATGGGATGTTGGCAAAAATGGGAGCCTTCGTCCTGAGGATGTTGCCGGAGGCACTGCAAAAAGGGTCTGGTGGCGTTGTGCAGAAGGGCACAGCTGGCAGGCGGCGGTATCAAGCCGGGCGGCTGGGAAAGGCTGCCGCTACTGTGCTGGCAGGAAAGTGATGCCTGGGTTCAATGACCTTGCGACAGCGGATCCGGAGCTTACGGCACAATGGGACCATGAAAGGAACGGGGGCTTAAGGCCGGAGGATGTCACGGGCATGAGCCAACGGTCGGTATGGTGGACTGGCCGCTGCGGCCATTCATGGAAAGCAAAGATCTCCAACCGGAGAAATGGATGCGGCTGCCCCTACTGCTGCGGCAAAAAGATTCTGGAGGGCTTCAATGACGCGCAGAGCAGGTGCCCGGAGCTTATGGATGAATGGGATTTTGAAAAAAATACGTTCCTTCCATCGGAGATAACCGCCGGGAGCCAGAAGGATATCTGGTGGCGGTGCAGAAAGGGGCATTCCTGGAAGGCGAAACTGCCGGGCAGGAGACGCGGGAACGGCTGCCCGTACTGCGGGAACCGGAAAGTGCTGCCGGGCGAAAATGACCTGGCATCAGTCCATCCGGAGCTGGCCGGGGAATGGGACTATGGGAAAAACCAGGGATCCACACCGGAGACCGTCATGTACCAGACCCGGAAGAAAGTGTGGTGGAGATGCAGGAAAGGGCACTCCTGGAAAGCGGAGGTCTATGAACGGGCCGCAGGGAGCGGCTGCCCTGTCTGCACGCGCCTGCTGGACCGGCACCCGGTCATCCCGGGGGAATCCGACCTTGCGACATACAGCCCCAGGCTGGCCAGGGAATGGGACTGCCAGAGAAATATGGGGCTTACACCGGAGCAGGTCAGGCCGTTTTCAACAAGGAAAGTCTGGTGGGTCTGTGAAAAAGGCCACCACTGGCAGTGCACAGTCCAGGTCCGCCAGAAAGGGACAGGCTGCCCGTTTTGCGATGGGAGGATTCACAGGCAGTCGAGGCTGATATAAATATGGAGATAACACAGCACAGGGAGCCGGTTATCCTGGATACGGCTTTTTGAATATATGGAGGAAACCTATGAAGATAAGGATACGCTCCCCCACTTAACAATGGGGCTGGATGACAACTGAATATGGAACCTGAAAACCAGAGGGCTTTTTGTATATATGGCCGCTTTTAATGAGCGTCCCGGATACAGAAGCCCTCTTTTTTATCCCAAAACAAAAAATAAAAATTTAAGAAAGGAAAAGAACCCAGATCCCGGGATACACAAATCTGGAACGACAAAACCATTGGAATCTATGGTTTGTGTTCTGCACGGATTGTGACAAAACGACAAAATAAGGCGTTTTGTGGGTTTGGGTTTCAGGAAATTTTATGGCATTTTTTGCGAGCGCGATTGATACTTTGAAGATTCTGGTGATTGCCCTTGGAGCAGGCCTTGGGGCATGGGGCGTGATCAACTTACTGGAAGGCTATGGCAATGACAACCCCGGTGCGAAGTCGCAGGGGTAAGCCAAGCCCTCCACGGACAAGTGATTGCCGTGCAGCGTATGGTGGGAGTCCATACGGCAACAGACTGAATTGCTGGGAACCCCTAAAGCCGCGCGTACCACAACATGGGGATGAAACAGGCCCGGATGTGACGGTGGCGAAAGCGGAAAAAACGTGCGGATGGTGCATGGCGCGAGCCTGTACACCGGGAAAATGGGCGATCAGCAGCCAAGCCCCGAACAGGGGAAGGTTCAACGACTATCCTTTGCAGGAGTAGGGCCAGGCGGCCCGAAGCGGTCTGCCCCGCGGTATGCGGGTGAAGATATAGTCTGCGCCCATGTGAAAGCATGGGGTGTCCGCCTTTTGGTTTATGAGGTGGGGCCGCACCGGGACAGCGGACCGGTGTGAACAAACGGATGAAACAGCTTATGGCAGGCGGCGGGATCGCCCTGGTGGGAGCGACCCTGATCCCCCTGCTTTCCGGCCTGTTCGGTTAAGAAAGGCGTAACCTATGGGCAGTCTGTTTGAACGGATAGCAGACTGGATTAAAGAGGGACTGATTGGGGCGATCACCGGGCAGTATGCCAGCATTTTTGAATCGGTCAACAACCAGGTAGGCGACGTGGCGGCCCAGGTAGGGCAGACACCCCAGGGATGGAATGGCAGCGTGTTCTCCATGATCCGGAATCTTTCGGAGACCGTTGTCATCCCCATTGCGGGGGTCATCCTGACCTTTGTTCTGGTCTATGAGCTGATCCAGATGATCCTTGAAAAGAACAACATGCACGATTTTGACACCTTCAACATCTTCAAGTGGATCTTCAAGACCTTTGTGGCCACCTATCTTCTCACCAACTGTTTTACTATCGTCATGGCAGTGTTTGACGTGGCCCAGAACGTGGTGAACCAGAGTGCCGGCGTGATAAGCGGGAACCTGGACGTGACGGCGGCGCTGTCCGACCTGGAGACGCAGCCTGAAGCTGGACGTGCGGGTGCGCCCGATTGCCCCGATGGGGAACCTTCTGGGCTATGCCAGCGTGACCATTGGCGACAGCTTTAAGATCGACGGCTTCCGTATCTGTTCCGGGGAGAAGGGGCTGTATGTGAACATGCCCGCCACCCAGGATAAGAGCGGCAACTGGAAGGATGTGTGCTGGCCGGTGACGGCGGACTTCCGCAGGCAGCTCAACGCTGCCCTGATCGAAGGGTACAGCACGGCCATTGAGAACCTGCAGGCCACCCTTGACGCCACCAGGGGGACGGCGGAGAAGCCATCCGTGGCCGGGGCGCTGAAGGAGAATGCAGGGAAGGTCAAGAGCCAGCCGGCGAAGGCGGCGCCTGGCAAAAAAGAGCAGGAGCGCTGATGGAGGCGGCAAAGAAATACGCCGTCCTCTATGCGGACCCTCCTTGGCATTATGACATGAAGCGCGGGAACGGCGTGGCGGAGAACCATTATCCTACCATGAGCATAGAGGAAATCTGCGCCCTCCCGGTGGAGGGGCTTGCGGAGAAGGACAGCGCCCTTTTCCTGTGGGCCACGTTCCCACAGCTTAACGAGGCGTTCCGGGTCATGGAGGCGTGGGGGTTCCGGTATAAGACGCTGGCTTTTTTGTGGCTCAAACAGAACCGGAGGGCTGATTCCTTGTTTTACGGGATGGGCTTCTGGACCCGGAGCAATGCGGAGGTCTGCCTTCTGGGGACCAGGGGGCGCCCGAAACGCCAGTGTGCGGGAATCCACCAGTTTGTGATCTCCCATATCGGGCAGCACAGCAGGAAACCGGCCGAGGTGCGGGAAAAGATTGTAAAGCTCATGGGCGACGTCCCAAGGCTTGAGCTGTTCGCAAGGCAGCAGACGCCGGGATGGGACGTGTGGGGGAATGAGGTGGATTCCAGTATCAGGATGCCGGAGAGGAAGGAGGTGCATTGAGCTTGGAACAGGAGGCAAAAAGGATGCTGATGGACCGGCTGGACGAAAATTTAAGATACCATGCGGAGACGGTGGACCATCTGGACATCGGCAGCATTTATTACCTGCAGGCACTGGCAGAGCTTCATTATTACTTAAAGACGGAGCATGGATTTTCCCCGGCCGAAGTAAAGGCGCTGCTCTATTTTGAAGATCCCCTGGAGGCGGTATTCCACTGTAAGGAAGAAAATACCCATGCCGGCCGTTTCCCTGTATGCGAGATCCTGGAGGAAATCAACGCATATGGGAGATTCAAGAAAATGCCGGAATTTCCGCAGTTATACCAGAAGCACAGGGAGCTGAAAAGACGGCTTACTCAGGACCTGGAGGAATATAAAGAGCAGATCCTGACCGGGGACAGGGATATGCTGCTGAAAGATATCCGGCTTATGGGGGCGGCTTTTGAGGCTTATGATTTTATGATGGACAGCTATGAGCCCCGTATGGGGGAAGTGGACTTCCTCCTGCAGTTTGAAAAGCCTCTCCGGGTGATACGGGATTACTGGGGGTATGATTCCGTTCTCGTGGGAGAGGATGCGATAAAGGTGTTGATAGGGGAACAGTGTGCCATGCAGAAAGAGGAGCCCCGGCCGGAATCATTGAAGGAAAGGCTTCTAAAGGCAGGGCAGGAGGTGAAAGCCCAGCCGGGGACAGAAAAAGACGTGCGTGGCCCCAGGTACGCTGAAAAATCATTTTAGGACTGGAGGTGTAAAGAAATGCCCTATGTACCCGTACCAAAAGATTTGACGAAGGTAAAGACCAAGGTCGCCTTCAACCTGACGAAGCGCCAGCTTGTCTGTTTTTCCCTTGCCGCCCTGGTGGGCGTGCCGGCGTACTTCCTGACCCGGAAGGCCGTGGGGAACTCGACGGCCGCGCTTATCATGATCGGGCTGATGATGCCCTTTTTCTTTTTCGCCATGTATGAGCGCGACGGGCAGCCGGCGGAGAAGGTTTTAAGGGACCGGCTGCGGCACAGGCTCTGGCCGGGGAGACGCCCGGACCGGACGGAGAACCTTTACCGGACAATCAGCAAAAAGGAGGTAGATACGATTGCCAAAAACAAAACAGCAGGCGGCACAGGAAAGGCGCCTGAAAAGAAACGTGGAGCAGGCAAGGGAGATCCGTGCCGAGGCAAAAGGCGCAGGCCGTAAGGGTCCTGCTCCCCGTGTGAAGCCGTCCGTAAGGGGCGGCTTTTTTGCCGGGCTTCGGGCGGAGGCGCCCCAGACGGCCCAGCAAAGCATTCCTTATAAGGAGATGTACCGGGACGGGATATGCAGGATTGACGGGCGGCTCTATACAAAGACGGTGCAGTTTTTTGATATCAACTACCAGCTCGCCCAGGCGGACGACAAGGCGCAGATCTTTGAGGGATATTGTGATTTCCTGAATTACTTTGATTCTTCCATCCATGTGCAGCTCACTTTCATCAACCAGAGGGCCAATATGCAGGACTTCGCCAAAAGCATTGACATCCCCATCCGGGGCGACGAGTACGACGGGATCCGGAAGGAGTACGGCGACATGCTCAAAGGCCAGTTGCAGAAAGGGAACAACGGCCTTGCAAAGCGCAAATATATCACCTTCGGGATCGAAGCGGACGACCTGCGCACGGCAAAGATGCGCCTGGAGCTCCTTCACAGCCAGTTCCACCCGGACGGGCAGGAGAAGTTCCATTTTGAATGGGCCGACCTCCCAAAGACCGGGCTCTCCACGAAGGATTTTATCGCTCCTTCCGGCTTTTCCTTTTCCAATGACGGAAAGACCTTCCGGGTGGGGGATCATTCCGGGGCGGTGTCTTTTTTGCAGATCCTGACGCCGGAGCTGACGGACCGGCTGCTGGCGGAGCTCCTGGATATGGACGACGCGGTGACGGTGAACCTGCATATCCAGTCCATCGACCAGGCCCAGGCCATCCGCAATATCAAGCGCAAGATGTCCGACCTGCAGAAGATGACCATCGAGGAACAGAAGAAGGCAGTCCGGGCAGGCTACGACATGGACATCATACCCACGGACCTTGCCACCTATGGGGAAGAAGCGAAGAATCTCCTGCAGGACCTGCAGAGCCGGAACGAGCGCATGTTCCTGGTCACGGTGCTGGTGGAGAACATAGCGTCCAAAAGGCAGAAGCTGATGAATGACATCCTTTCCGCTTCCGGCATTGCGCAGAAATAAACTGCGCCTTGAAGCGTCTGGATTTCCAGCAGGAGCAGGGGCTGATGTCCTCCCTGGCATTGGGGGCCAGCCAGATCGGGATTGAGAGGGGGCTTACCACAAGCAGCACGGCCATCTTCGTGCCGTTTACCACCTGCGAGCTGTTCCGGGAGGGGGGAGGCGCTGTATTATGGACTGAACGCGCTTTCCAACAACCTGATCATGGCGAACCGCAAGAATTTAAAGAACCCTAAAGGAGTGTATCGTAAAGGAACGGGGACACCCCGAAAACAACAGGCAGTCAGGCCGCAGGCGGCACAGGGGCGCGGGAAAGGACGCGCCGAGGTGATTTTGACGGTAGTATATCACAGACAACCGAATATGGAAAGGGGGCTAATCCTATGCCGGCAGTAACAGCAGACAGAACGGCGGAACGCACCGACAGGCCGCTGCACATCACCAAGCGGATTGGCTCCACGACCTACAAGGTGAGTGTCCATTTCAGCAGGACGAGCAGGGAAACCATGAGTGATAAGCTGGTACGCCTGATTGAAAGGGACGCGGTGAAACAGTGAAAACTACACCGAGAGCCGCAGCGCCGGACAGCCGGAAAGAGGGAACCATGAACGACAAGCTGACTATCCTTTACGAGAGATTAAGCCATGAGGACGGGCGGGAAAATGAATCCCTGTTCATTGAGCATCAAAAGGAATATCTGGAGGAATACGCGGCCCGGAACGGCTTTACCAATGTTGTCCACCGGACGGATGACGGGTGGAGCGGCACACGCTGGGACAGGCCCGGATTTTTGCAGATTATGGAGGACATCGAGCGCGGCAACGTGGGGCAAATCCTGATTAAAGACATGAGCAGATTAGGCCGCGACCACTTGCGCGTGGGGCTGTTTTTGGAGCAGTTACGGGAGCGGGGCGTCAGGCTGATCGCCGTGGCCGAGGGCATCGACACCGCCAAGGGCGAGGACGATTTCATGCCCTTCCGAAACATCTTTGCGGAGTGGCACGCCAGGGACACCAGCCGGAAGATACGGGCGATTTTCGGCGCGAGGACGGCGGCGGGAAAGCACGTCACCGGCGCGCTGCCCTACGGCTATCTGCACGACCCGGACGACCGCCAGAAGTGGATTTTGGATGAGGAAGCCGCCCCCGTTGTCAGGCGCATCTTCCAGGGCGTTATCGAGGGCAAGCCCATCGCCAGAATTGCGGAGGAATTGACCGCCGAGCGGATACTCACCCCCGCCGCCCATTGGAGGGCCATCGGAGAGCGGGTGAGCATGGGCGCGGCGGGAGCAGACCCCTACAAATGGGCCACCGCCACCCTTATCCAAATCCTCAAAAAAGAGGAATATATGGGCTGGACAGTCCTCAACAAGACCGCCACGGAAAGCTACAAATCCAAGAAGCGGGAGGCCACCCCGCAGGAAAACCGGTTGATTTTCAAGGACACCCACCCCGCCATCATTGACGAGGAAACATGGAATGTCGTTCAGCGTCTGCGGGAAACGAAGCGTGTCCGGGAGCGCATCGGCGGCGAGCCGAACCCGCTGACCGGCGTTCTGTATTGCGCCGACTGCGGACAGAAGATGTACCACAAGCAGGGCAGCACCGGCAGGCCCGACCAGCCCCACCATGAGTATGTCTGTTCCAGCTACCGCCACTATTCCCGAAGCTGTACCTGCCACTATATCCGCGTCAGCGTTGTGGAAAGTCTGGTGCTGGAAGCCATACGGCGGGTTAGCGGATATGTGCGGGAGAACGAGGCGGAGTTTATCGAGCGTGTCCGGGAGAAATCGGAGTTACAGCAGGAGGCGGCGGTAAAGGAGAGCCGCAAAAAGCTGTTAAAAGCCAAGCGGCGGCGGGAGGAAATCAGCGGCTTAATCAAGAAACTGTATGAAGCCTACGCCACGGGGAAGATACCCGAAAACCACTTTTCCGAACTGCTGACCGGCTACGACAACGAGCAGAAAACCCTTGACGGGGAAATCGAGAGGTTACAGGCCGAGATTGACCGCTACAACACCGACAGCGTGAGGGCTGACAAGTTTATCGAACTGGTGAAACGGCACACCGAGTTTACCGAGTTTTCCGCATCCCTGCTGAATGAATTTGTGGAGAAAATCATCGTCCATGAGGCCACCAAAGTAAACGGAGTGCGGGAGCAGGAGGTTGAAATCTATCTGAACTTTATCGGCAAATTTGACCTGCCCGAACAGGAGGAACAGCCGGAGGAAACGCCGGTAAGAAAGAGCAGGAAAAAGCGCCGCCACGAAATGACGGAGGAACAGCGGGCGGCTTTGCGTGAGCGGGACAAGGAACGCTATGCCAAAAAGGTAGCCGCCAGGAAAGCCGCCGAGGAAGCACAGCGGGCGGCAATTCTGAAAGGCACAGCCTACGAAATCAGGCCGCAGGAAGCCGGAGCCGCCCATGCCGCCATCTGAACCCCACCGAGCCGCCATGCTGAAAAAGAGCGTGGCGGCTTTTCCCATTCCTATCCATTCCAGACCGAAAAACCGAAAGGAGATTTTGACAAATGGCAAAGACCAAAGCCGAAAAAATCGCAGGTATTGACGAGGAAATCCGGCAGCTCACCAACAAGAAAAAGCGTCTTATCCAGGAGCAGAAAGAGCAGGAGCGCAAGGACAGGACGAACCGCCTCTGCAAGCGCATGGGGTTTATCGAGAAACTGCTGCCAGACACCATCCCGCTGACCGAGGAACAGTTCAAGACCTTTGTGGAGCAGACCATCGCCACCGACCACAGCCGCCGCATACTGGACGGATTGACCGCCCAGAACGCCGCCACAGCCCCCGCACAGGGCGCGGAAACGGCGGGGAGGGATAACACCCAGCCCGCCGCCAAAACCGCCCAGACAGCGCAGGAGGACGGCGCAGGCGGGAGCGCGGCGCAGGGGTAACGGCTTGCGGAGCGAGGCCGGGGGATTGCATACTACTCTGCCCCCGGCCTCGTTGGGCATTACTGCACCGCTATTGTGCGCCGGAGGAAAACTTATAGAAATGAAGTAGTGGACATTTTTTGCACCTAATGATAAAATACCCCCATAGAAGCATATAAAGACCGTTATATATTCTCTAAAAAAATAATTAGAGGTGCAATCTTATGTCAGAACATATTGTTAAGATAATTCCTAAAGACCCCTTTTACAAAGTTTCCGAGCCAACACTTCAATCTGTAAAAACTTTTCTCGAAACAAGGATACATTGTGACTTTATTGAAGTTGAGTTCAATGAAGCCCCGGTGTTTGTCGATTGTGGCACAAATCTCGAAACAATTTCTTGCCCCCAATGTGGTGCAAAACTTGACTTTGATTGGTGGGGAAATGTTATGGATGAGGTTGCCGATAATTCGTTCACATCCTTGGAAGCAGAAACACCTTGTTGCAAAAAACAGATTTCGCTTAATGACCTAAACTATGACTTCCCTTGTGGGTTTGCCTGTTGTCTAATATGTATTTATAACCCAGAACAAATTGTTGACGATAAAATTATAAATGCTGTTCAAAGCATTCTTGGTATTGGTATCAGTATCGTTGAGGCACATCTTTGACCAACACCCACAGCAAGCAAACTTCCGCCCGGACTGCGTGACCGAGGTACGCATGGGCAACACCGGCCTCCCTGTTTTCGGCTACTTCAAGTGGAATGACGGCTATTCCCTTTTGGAGCGCCGTACAAGAAAATACCCAACCCAATAATCCACCAGAAACAGCACCAACTCACTCCAGAATAGAATTGTAAACCAAACAGAAATTATTACACCATCGGGATTGAAAAACAAAAACTTCCCATCTCTTATCCACAAGTAAATAGCGGAGGGAATTAAAGTCACATAGCTTATTATTCCGTCAATTCCCATTAAATGCGGTGTCCATCCATTGGTCTTAGCAGGGCGGTAGAGAAAAATTCGGTCAAGTAGTTCGGATTGCACAACAATGTGAAATCTGCGGTTGAGACACGGATAATTACAAAGTGTAGCATATTTGCAAAAGAGCCACAGTATATAGAAACAAAATAAGGAACCCAAGAAATCTTCCATAATGTGCCTGCTTTCTTGTTACTTACCATTCAGTCTACCACAAGAGCCACCATTTTTCCACCACTAACCACCTAACCATTTCAAAACATCAACCTCACTCCTGACAAAACCGGCGGGAGTATTTTTTATCGAAACTGCCATCAATGCCGCCCATCTAGCGCAGGAGGGCGGCGCAGACGGGAGCCGGAACGGGGGCGGGGCGCAAGGGTAACGGGCTTACGCCCCTACCCTTGCTTAAAAGCAAGGGCGCATTATCCGAGATTTCCAATTATCCGAAGTAACTCTCAAAGCTGCCGATATGAAAGGCTTTCAAAGAAATTACCTCGGATAATTATTTATGAAAAGAGCAACTGCCATTTCAAAAATTATCAGAGGCAAAGGTGTGATTTACCCAATTATCTCGGATAAGTACAAATCACCCACAATTGAAAGCGGGGTT
>Ga0137308_102166_pt1 | contig 14453 bp, 12 predicted proteins | sample Inofrocosms_June_FD_97181 | JGI IMG/M metagenome (GOLD analysis project Ga0137308, IMG submission 97181) | Mouse cecal microbial communities from Vienna, Austria - N-Acetylneuraminic and N-Acetylglucosamine D2O microcosms_June | ecosystem: Host-associated > Mammals > Digestive system > Large...
TATTATTGAGGAGTACGGACTTACGGAAACGGCTTGTGAAGAAATGATTTCTAAGGCAAGAATGCTGGGATCCTGCGATGACGCCAGCATAGTGTTGGGGTGCCTGTACCGGTCCGATAAGGCAGGAGACGATTCCTGAACTGCAGGGCTCCGGGCGCTGGTGGTAGACGATGATTTTAATACCTGCTCCAGTGTGACCAAAATGCTGGCAGCCATCGGTATGCGCCCGGACTGGACCACATCCGGCAAGGAGGCGGTACTTAGGGTAAAGCTTGCCGGGGAACAGGAGGACGAGTACGGCGCATATATCATAGACTGGCTCATGCCGGATATGAACGGAATCGAAGTGGTGAGGCGGGTTCGGGGACTGATCGGGGAAGAGACACCCATTATCATCCTGACCGCCTACGATTGGTCGGATATAAAAGAAGAGGCAAGAAAAGCAGGGGTCACGGCTTTCTGCTCCAAACCTATCTTTTTGTCGGAACTCAGAGAGGTGCTGGAGTCGCCGTTTGCGGTTAAAAATCCGGGAGAAACCTTGCGGGAGACGTTTTCCTTCCAGGGAAAGAAGATTCTTCTGGTGGAGGATAATGAATTGAACCAGGAGATTGCTGAAGCGATTCTGCAGGAAGCAGGCTTTGCCGTGGAGGTTGCGGATGACGGCTCCGTTGCGGTACAACGGATGCGAGAAGCAAAGCAGGGCCAGTATGATCTTATTTTGATGGATATCCAGATGCCGATTATGGACGGTTATGAAGCCACAAGACAGATTCGGGCGCTGGAGAATCCGGATATTGCCGGTATCCCGGTTATTGCCATGACAGCCAACGCTTTTGCTGAAGATAAAAAAGCGGCCATGGAAGCCGGGATGAACGGTCATATCGCCAAACCCATTGATGTGCCCAAGCTGCTGGAACTTTTATGGGAGATAGTAAAACCGGCAGCATGTTAAAATGATACTTTCTATGAAGATTCTCAGACGGTAGACAATCGTTCTTTTTCGGACGGTTGTCTACATAAAGGGTGTTCTTTTCTCTTGCAGGCTGCTTAAGCAGGGGAGGCAGAGTTTTTCTGCTGCGAATCAAAACAGGCATTGCAGTTCCATATTGCAAATACCCCGTCTCTAATGATATAATACCCACAGAAAAACAGAAACAATAAGGATGGTGTACATATGGCAAAAAGAACATGCGGATTGCTTCTGGGCCTTCTATGTATTGCAGCCCTTGCGGGGTGCGGCCAGGCAGAGGAAACGGCTCCGGAGAATACAGAACCCCCAAAAGTGGAGTTGGTTGTCTGGGGAGCCGAGGAAGATACGGAACTGATGAACCAGATCATCCAAAGCTTTCAGGCATACTATCAGGGACAGGCAGATTTTGAGATTACGTTTGAGCCACAGGGAGAATCCCAGTGTAAAGATGTGCTGCTGGGCGGATTGGAGGACGGCGCGGACGTATTTACCTTTGCGGACGATCAGCTGAATGCATTGGCCGCTGCCGGGGCGTTGGATCCAATCCAAAACGCGGATGAGATCAGGGGCAGAAACCTCGCAAGTACAGTGGAAGCGGCTACGGTAAACGATCAGCTATATGCGTATCCGCTTACGGCGGATAACGGCTATTTCCTATATTACAACAAGCGATATATCACCGAAGAACAGGCTCAGACCCTGGACGGTATATTGGGAGCAGCGGCGGCAAACGGTAAATTTTTTACCATGGATTGGTCCTCGGCATGGTATGTATATTCCTTTTTTGGAAATACAGGACTGCAGGTCGGCCTTAACGATGACGGGATCACGAACTACTGTACGTGGAATCAGACGGATGGGGACATCCGAGGGACTGACGTAGCCCAGGCAATGCTTCGGATTGCGAGAAGTCCGGGCTTTGCCAGTTGTACAGACGAAGAATTTCTGGCAGGAGTAAAAGATGGCTCGGTGATTGCGGGGGTCAGCGGTGTATGGAATTCCGTAGCGGTAACGGAAGCGTGGGGAGAGTATGCCGGAGCCGCCAAGCTGCCGACTTACAGCTGCAACGGTATTCAGGTACAGATGGCCTCTTTTTCCGGATGTAAACTGATCGGTGTAAATGCCTATTCCCAGCACCCGGAGTGGGCATCCAGGCTTGCCGAATGGATCACTAATGAAGAGAACCAGCGTCTCCGTTTTGAAATGCGAGGGCAGGGGCCGTCAAACATTGCGGTTGCAGATTCCCCAGAGATCAGGCAGTCGCCGGCCATCGCCGCTCTATTAGAGCAATCTGCATTTTCTCAGCTGCAGCGTGTAGGGGGTAAGTTTTGGGATCCCGTCACAAAATTCGCGGAAAATATGGCGGCGGGAAATCCTTCCCACCAGAACATACAAGAGCAGTTAGATGAGATGGCAGAAGCCGTTTCCGCAAGATAGAATCATATGTTGAAAGGATTTGTTAATGTAAGATGAAGAAAAAACTTTCCATACAACAACGTCTGATACTTCCCATCATTCTTCTGGGAATTGTGGCTTTGATTTCAAATGCTTTGTCGGTTTTTGGTATTAACAACGTAAATTCTAATGCTTCCAATATTGTGGATAACTACATGGTGGGTATGGAAACATTGCAGAATATCCGTCTCACGACCACCAATATCCACAAGATGGCCTTGTCACATATTGTTGCGACGGACTATAATACCATGATCGCTGTGGTGGCGCAGATCAAAGAAGAAGAAAAAACACTGGAAGCATATCTGGAAGAATATAAAAACTACATCACAGCGGATGAAGAAGAGATATATGCGCGGCTTTTGGAAAATTATGATTCTTTTAAGCATGCTTTGGTTTATCTGGTATGTGCCAGCGCAGACAGCAAGACGCAGGATGCCTATGCCTGTGCCAATGGTGACGTTGCCGGCTTCGGATCTGCCATAGCAGGCAATACCGATGAGTTGTATGCGGCTGTAAGCGCAAGGACAGCCAACGCGAGGCAGAAGCTTTTGGGCGTCTATGTCATCTCCCTGATCATTGCGGTGACATCTGCTGTAACGTGTCTGATATTAGTATTTGCAGCCATTCGGATTATCAAAAAATATGTGATAACACCTATCAAAGGGACCGTAGATACGCTTCAGGAAAGCTCGAATAAGCTTGATGAGGTGACAGGTGAAGTGCTGAAACATACCCGCACATCGGAAAAAAGTGCCGAAGAACTTTCCTCACTTGCGGGCTCTTTGTCTAGGGCAATCCAGAAAGTGGCGAAGAACGCAGCGGATATTAACGGCAGCGTTGCAGGCGTCAAAGAGGATGTCCAGGATATGGCAGAAGAATGCAGTGCCATTACGGACTATTCTGCTGCGATGAAGATACGGGCAAATGAGATGGAGGCAGTGGCACAGACAAACACGGAAGTCATTCAAAAGAAGGCAGTCGATATCCTGAAGGTACTGGAAGAGGCTATTGAAAACAGTAAGAGTGTGGATCAGGTCACCAAACTGACAAAAGATATTGTGGAAATCTCATCAACGACCAACCTGATCGCCCTTAACGCTTCCATTGAAGCTATGCGGGCCGGCGAAGCCGGAAAAGGCTTTGCTGTCGTCGCGTCAGAGATCAAATCCTTAGCGGGTTCTTGCAGTGAAACCGCCGGACGTATCCAGGAGATCAACCAGATTGTGACTAACGCAGTACATAATCTGTCAAAGCATTCCCAGGACATGGCAGACTATCTGAGTGAGACGATTTTGACAGAATTCCAGGAATTCGTCTGTTCCGGAAGACAGTACAAAGAGGATGCCGAATATGTAAAGGAAATGATTGATGCGTTTAACAGCAGAACCGATCGTCTCAGAAATTCCATGTCCGAGATAGCCGCTTCCATTGACGGCATTACAAGGGCAATTGATGATGGCGCCGCCGGTATTACCGGAGTTGCAGGCAGCACTAAGAGTCTGGTGGAGGATATGGCGGATATTACGGGCCGCATGGATACAAACCGGGAGATTGTAAAGGAACTGAAAAAACAGATGGGAGTATTTGCGGATTTATAGGGCAGAATGGCAATGCGCCTTGAATACGAACGGTTTTATGAAATGGCAGAGAAATCTATTGCGTTGAGGAACAGACCAAGACCGCCACAGAATTAGCGGTATAGAATCAGATTGGAGAATGTAAGTGACAAAGAAAAACAGCTATTGCCTAATGAGGTTGTTTCTTCTTTTTGCACTTTTTGTAACAGTAACAATAAAATCATATATTTATATACCAAGCTATGGCTTATTTGGCGAGTTGAAAACATTGGCTGTTGCAGATGAGTACTATTCCAACTATCCAACAAAAATAGAGAAAACTGTGCAGGGCGCTGGCAGAATGGCGGAAAACCATTTGCCGGCGCTTTTTCGCGGACACAGGTGGGAGCGCTTACCGGCCCAGAAAACAAATTTATGTTCCATGCATATAATTTATTATAAATACATTATCACTTAATATCAAATATGAATGAGGTGGTTTCAAGTGAATAACCTTAATATGAACTGGATGTTTAATCCACCAAATCTGTTCGGCATGAGAACTCCCAACAGGAATTGTTGTCAAAATATGGCCCAGCCTTCCTGTGATTGCATATATGAGAATAATACAGCCCCAACAGATTACTCTCCGCAAGCAGAGCCTGCGCAATCGGAGGAATATGCTTCTTCCTGCTATTGTGAATCAGAGACGGCGGACACAGAAGAGGCGCAGGAGCCGCCCTGCGTTTATTGTGAGCGCGGGGAGCCGGGGCCAATGGGGCCAAGAGGGGAGTCCGGCCCGCCAGGCTGCCCCGGTGAGAGAGGGGAAACCGGCCCACAGGGAGTCACGGGGCCTCAGGGACCACAAGGGGCCACCGGTCCCATGGGGCCAAGAGGAGAGCCAGGTCCGCGTGGGCCGGCAGGTCCCCCTGGTTATCCGCAAAACAGCATATTTGCGTCGTTTGCTGATAAAGAGTTGATTATTCCGGAACGCGCCAGTATTCCTCTCAAAATGGAGATACCGGACATTAAACAAAATATTTCTCTGTGTGATAGCAGTTCTATTGCGTTGACACCGGGTTACTATATCATCAGCTATTATATATCCACTATGATGAGGAGACCGGGATTCATAAAACTTACCCCGATATTTAATGACTGTAAGCAGACGATGTATACCGTATACGCAGAGGCGGTAAAGCGAAAGGAAATGTTGGTAATAGCAAGGTATTTTATCATTGAGATTCCGACCGGATCCAGGCTGTTTTTTGCATGGCATTCTTCAGCGGGCGTTTCTAAAATCAATATGAATTTGAGTATAGTAAAACTCTATCGGCAATAGGCCGAAGAAGGGGGGCACGATATGCCAACATTAAGTCTTTGTATGATCGTCAAAAACGAGGAGATGCATATTGCGTGCTGTCTTGACAGTGTGGCGGAACTTGTAGAGGAAATTGTAATTGTAGATACCGGTTCAACTGACCGGACAGTGGAGATAGCGTCGGATTACACATCGAATGTCTATTTGTATCCGTGGAAGGATGATTTCTCTGACGCCAGAAATTATTCTTTTTCCAGAGCGTCCATGGATTACTGTATGTGGATGGATGCCGATGATATTTTGGAAGAAACGGAAAAGGAGAAATTTCTGCAGTTAAAGCAGTCCCTGACACTTGATACGGATATTGTGATGATGAAATACAACACATCTTTTGATGAAGCGGGTAAGCCCTCTTTTTCCTATTTCAGGGAGGTGGATCAGAAATTGCACACAATACCGTTGGGTGGGGGCGGTTCATGAGGTTATACCGCCAAACGGCAAGGTAATATATTCCGATATAGCAATCTCTCACAAAAAAATGGGTGCAGGGGATCCGGATCGAAATCTGAAAATTTACAAGAAGATGATTGCGGGCGGCAAGCCTTTGGAACCGCGGCATCAATATTATTATGGACGGGAACTGTATTACCACAAGCAGTACGAAGAGGCTGTCTCTGTGCTGGAACAGTTTCTGCTTTCGGAGGACGGATGGATTGAAAATAAAATAGAGGCATGTTCCATCTGTGCCAACTGTTATTTACACTTGGGACAGGAACAATCTGCGCTGACTACGCTTTTACGCAGCATGAGCTATGATTTGCCAAGAGCGGAATTGTGTTGTGAGATTGGAAAATTTTTTCTGGAACGCGGAAACTATCAAAATGCCATCTATTGGTATGAAGCAGCGCTGCGCACACCTAAAAATGAATATTCCAACGGTTTTGTCCTGCCGGATTGCTATGATTATGTTCCTTTTTTACAGCTTTGTGTATGTTATGACAAATTGGGAAACCGGCAGAAGGCAAAAGAATACAATGAAAGAGCCGGAGCCTGCAAGCCGTATTCTCAGGCATATCTTTACAATAAGCGGTATTTTGACAGCCTGTAGACTCTGCGGAGCATGTTTCAGATACACTCTAACGGAACATAAAGAATATGTAAATACCGGGTGTTTCGCAGTTTCTTTCGACAAAAAGTAACAAATTCTTTCGACACTTCATAAAATATTTGTAGAAAAGGTGCTTAGCAAGTATCTTTGACAAATATTTTGTGGGGGATGTGTTATAAATGAATCAAAACAATATGTGTAATTGCAGCCAGAATCAATGTCATCCCTCCTGCTGTGAACGTGGTCCTGCGGGGCCTAAGGGGGACAGAGGAGATCAGGGCCCTGCGGGACCACAGGGGATCAAAGGGGATACCGGTTGCCCTGGCCCTAAGGGGGACAGAGGAGATCAGGGGCCTGCAGGACCGCAGGGAATACCCGGCGCTCCCGGCCCCAGAGGTCCCAGAGGAAATACCGGTCCGGTAGGACCTACCGGAAACACCGGTCCAAGGGGTTACGCAGGTCCAAGAGGCTATGCGGGCCCGCAGGGTATTCAGGGGATTCAAGGTGTTCGTGGTGATATCGGGCCGAAAGGTGATCCAGGCTGTGAAGGTCCTCAGGGAGACGTTGGCCCCCAGGGACCGGTGGGCCCTACAGGCCCCACCGGCCCGGTAGGTCCCCAGGGCGACATCGGCCCGCAGGGGCCCAGAGGCATTCCGGGGCCGGCCGGTCCTACCGGCCCAACCGGTTCCATGGGGCCTCAGGGTGTTACTGGTCCCCAGGGCATACAGGGTGTAACGGGCCCGATCGGTGTCCAGGGCCCCAAAGGCTGTCCGGGAGATGAAGGTCCTGCGGGAGCCACCGGCCCCACAGGAGCGACCGGAGCAGACGGAGCGACGGGCCCGACAGGGGCAACAGGGCCGACAGGGGCAACCGGAGCAGACGGAGCGACGGGCCCTACAGGAGCGACCGGAGCAGACGGGGCGACGGGCCCGACAGGGGCAACCGGAGCAGACGGGACAACAGGTCCGACAGGAGCAACCGGAGCAGATGGGGTGACAGGTCCTACAGGGGCAACAGGCCCGACCGGAGCAACCGGACCCACCGGAGTTGCAGGCACGGGAGCAATTATTCCCTTTGCATCGGGGCTGCCGGTTACTTTGACGACAATAGCCGGTGGGCTTGCAGGAATTCCTGCCTTTGTCGGCTTTGGCAGCAGTGCGCAGGGGCTTACACTCCTGGGAGCCTCAATTGATATTACAAATGCCAGCGGAACGCTTTCTAACTTTGCATTCCAGGTTCCGCGCGCTGGTATTATCACCTCGTTCAGCGCATTCTTCAGTACAACAGCGGCACTTTCCTTAATAGGCTCCACTGTTACGGTAAATGCGCAGATCTATCAGTCCGCAACGCCAAACAATGTATTTACTCCGATTGCCGGAACGCTTATCAGCCTGACACCGTCACTTTCCGGAATTATTTCCATTGGCACATTGTTAAACGGCGCACTGACAGGACTCAATATTCCGGTAACGACTCAGACACGGCTGATGCTGGTATTTTCAGCAACAGCAAGTGGGCTGTCTTTGCTCAACACAGTTGCAGGATACGCAAGCGCCGGATTAAGTATTAACTGATAACGAAGGATAAATATAATGGGGCTGTCATATCGACAGCCCCAAATTTTCATAGGGATAGACAACAATTCAGACTCTGTTACCACTCTTTCTTAAGTTCCATATTCCAGTCTATGGTAAAAGGTCCGTTGGCCTGAGATTCCATGCTGTTTACCATCTCCGCACGTTCTGCGGCGCTGCTTGCTGCATCGTCCAGGGACTCCTCCGCCCAATAGGAATAGCCATAGAGATAACTCTTGTTAAAATCTTCCCAGGAGTTATAAAGTTCCTGTGATTTTTCTGCTGCCTCCAGTATTTTATCCATGGCTTCCTCGTAGGAGCAATATCCGGCGGCATAGCCAAAGCCCATAATGGTTCCTACCCGGCTTAAATCCCAGGCAGCGATAGCTCCCTCTCCATAAGCGGCATATGCATCGTAAGCCGCCATCAGGCTGATGTATGTTCCGTCATCCAGGTTCTGTTCCTTCAGTTTAGTGTCAAAGGCATCGCGGTCCGTCTCGTCGGTGCCGCCGTATTCCCCCAGAAACTCCAAAGCGTCTTGGTTATGGCCTTCATTCATCAGCCAATCCGCCATTTCTGTCAGGTCAGCGGCACTCTCCACGCCCCAGCTGCTTGACAGACTCTGCTGGGCCTGGGATGCCAGAACCTCAAGCTGGCTCTCATCCGCGCCCATATCCGCCAGCATCTTAACAGTTTCCCGAACACTGGCTCCGTTCACGGAATCCAGAACCGCAGTCATACCATTGATAAAGTCTTTGGTTCCTCCCTGGCCTGCCATTCCCTCCAGGACTTCCAGGGCAAGGATTTGCTTGGCTTCCTCCACGTCGTCGTCATTTCCTATCATAACCACTGAATAATAGCTGTCCGCAGACTCTACATAGTATCCATAAGCCAGTCCCCTGCTTACTCCGCTCCTGGCCACGCCTTCCCTGGCCAGACACTGCTCTGCGCCTTCGGCGGCGGGAGCGTTCGTATCCTCCCAACTCACCGTCATGCCGGTGCCATCCAGGATCATATCTGTTATATAATCCGCGTAATCCGACAGGCTTTCCAGATCTCCGGGATTGCCCGGAACACTTGTCTTGGAGCTTCCCAGAGAAATGCCGGAGAATCCTGTCCGATCAGAGCCGCCCTCCAACGCCATCATGGTGGAACCCGCCTGCAGCGGCATGTCTGTCTGCGTAAGTCCCTCAAGCAGAGTTACCTTGTAAGTGTTATCGGAGGAAACATATTCCTGCGAAGCCGGAAGATTTTCCGGCTCCTGAGACTCCTCCTGGGTGGTGCTTTCCGCGGCGCTGCTGGGTGTGGTGTCCTCCTCGGTACTGCCGGGTGTGGAGCCCGTCACATTTGCAGGCTCTCCGCAAGCCGTAAGCATTAACCCGATGGTCACTGCCAGCGATAATAGTTTTGTTTTTTTCATAATCCTCTCACTCCTTCTTTCATGTGTACGCATAGGTAAGCAGCTTTCAAACTTGCCTATGTTATTGCGTTAATCGGCAGTTGGATGTGAAACATTCAACTTGACCTGACGGTTAATAATTGTACCATGTTTCCTGTTATATTTCCACAGGATTTCATAAAAAAACTGCAAAATTCGCCTGCTTATATAGCCAGAGGTCTGGAACACGCTTATTACAGGATTATTATTCGTGAAGCGCTTACACAAAATAACGGGCTTGCTTCTATGCTTGTAAAGTCTTATCAGCATTAAGGGGAAGGGGTGAAATATAGGTAGGGAAGTGTACTATTATGCAAAAGATGTATTAAGGTGTCAGGCATATGTGAACGAAAACAATTGAATATCAGTCTGGGAAGAGCATTTGCGGATCGGTCCAGGAGCGAGTATTGTCCCTTTATTTATTGGATAAGTAAATGGAAGGACAATAATTTGTGAAAAAATATGGCACAGCTAAAATGTATGATTGCGGATATACGTGCTGGATATTACTATATATCTTATATACAAAATACGAGGAGGCTGCCGCAATGCTTTTAAAAGAGGAAATAAATAAATATTTGCGCTATTGCGAATTTCAAAAGGAGCTTGACAGTAAAACGGTGCGGGCGTATAGGGCGGATTTGGAGCAGTTTATTGTGCTGATCGGAGAAAATGATTTAGACAAAGAGAAGTTGAATGCGTATCTTCGATATATTCATAGCAGATATAAACAAAAAACCGTTAAGAGAAAAATTGCCAGTGTAAAAGCACTGTTTCGCTATTTGGAGGAAGAAGAGATAGTAGAGATTAATCCGTTTCATAAAGTAAAAACAAAGTTTAAAGAAGAAGTTGTTCTTCCTAAAATTATTCCACGGGACATTATAGAGCAGCTTCTGGGGCATCTTTATAAGGAAAGAGAAGTCGGTGCGTATTCAGAATGGCATAGGAAAATTATTTTAAGAGATATTGCGGTAGTAGAAACCCTTTTCTCCACAGGACTCCGAATCTCGGAATTGTGCCATTTGCAAAATAAATATGTTGACTTAAAAAATGGTGTATTATGCATCCAGGGAAAGGGCGGAAAAGAGAGATATCTTCAAATAGGAAATAAGGATGTGTTGTCTATATTAAATACCTATAAAAAGTGCTTTGAAGAGGAGATAAAGAGGTATGGTCATTTTTTTGTCAATCGATATGGCAATCCATTGTCCGAGCAATCAGCCAGACGCATGATACATAAATACGCAGACGAGATACAGGCGGATATAAATATTACACCCCATATGTTTCGGCATTCATTTGCCACTTACCTGATGGAAGAGGACGTGAATATCCGATACATACAAAAAATGCTGGGCCATTCTTCTATTACAACAACACAGATATATACATATGTGACCACTGAAAAAGAAAAAGAGATATTGCGAACAAGACATCCAAGGAATAAAATGGATTTTGGAAAAAATTTTTAAAATTTTAAATTATGAGATTGCTTTATTTTGAAAAAAATGTATAATTGGGTTGGTAGCGATAATAGAAGATTATCGGACGGGAAATTCGAGAACTATAAATGCGGGATAATTTCTGATTATTTATAGGTTGATAGCTATGTAGATTTGCACAAAATGGAGGCTAAAATGGGGAATAAAGAATACAAAGAACAGCTACAAGCACTTTTTGGTAAAACTATTGCTATTATTTATATTTTTGAAGGCGAAGATGCATTAGGTTATGAACATTATGAAACCTGGAAAACAGACGTTATCTCATCGTGGATGTTTGCTGTTGAAGAACTCCATGGTTTACCTTTAGTAATGGATATTCGTACTTTCGTTCAAAAGGCAATGAATAAGTCTTTACCGTATGTTGATTATGTTATAAATTTGAATAATGGGACAAAGGTTATCTCAACGCTTGGCTTAGTTCCTTCTGTATGTAGTTTCTTAAACATTCCTTGTATTCCTTGTAATACCACCACTATTGTTTGTGGTGAGCATAAGAGAATTTCAAATATTATTGCAGAGGCTATCGGGTTAAATGTACCCAAAGCTCTTTCGCCAAATGACATGGCAGGGATAATGCGTCCAATTGGACTTGGTAGTAGTCTTGGTGTAAAAAGGGGATATGATAATTTTTACGAAAATAAGGATTTTACATATCAGGAGTTTATAAAAGGATTTGATATCACAACACCAATATTATTTAATCCAATTACATCAAAATTAGAGGTTCTTCCAGCCATTTTGTATACACCTAAAATCCTTGATGTCGAATGGTTTCTGGGAGAAGAGGAAAAACGCTTACATCAAGGATATGCTAAACAAGCGGTTCAGTTATCACCAAAAGCAAAACAAGCATATTTAGCTATGGCTAAAGAAATGGGCATATCATCATATTGTCGAATTGATGCAAGATTGTATTGTGAGACCGAAAATGAAATGCCAATGTTACTAAATGATTCAATTCCATTGAGCCGACTTTACTTTTTGGAAATCAATCCTATGCCTACCATTAAAGATAATATTAATTTCCATTCTTCTTTGGATGCACTAAATGAACAGTACGCTTTATATTCTTGCTATGAAGCTTATAAAGAGTTGATTCCAAAAGCGACACACACTGGTTTTATCCTTTCGTGTTCAATGATTTCTTTGCTTACAACCATGCATTAAATATGATAGGATTATATCCTGTGTCCATGATAAATTCTGCTCTTATACCAGATATTGGACTTCTCTGATGCAGCATTGTAAATGCTGAAAAATCAATCTCTGAATGATGTGACTGCATATGTATTATTTGCTGTGTCAATGAGCCGGAACCCAAAATATTATCATTTAGCGCACTGGATAGTATGCTACGAACCTTGTTGTTAAGAAATATTTCTTTACCCAAATCGTGATGCTGTTCCAGTGCAATAGTTAAAATATTCATAATATAATTCGCTGCAATAAAAGGCAAGTAATCTTTAGAAAAATTTGCCAGTACTGCATCTAGCACAATTCGTACTTCTTTTTCTTCTATTTTTTCGTATGCACAAGCTTTAGTAATCAATAAATTACTTTGAAGTCCTGTTTTTTGTACTATTCTTTCCTTTGAATAATCTTCCCCCTTTCTAAAAAAGGTAACTGCCTCTGCAAAATCCCTTTTATATAGATAGGCAACTCCAACATTATTTAAAATAATTGACATACCAACCATTCCTGGTACATCACTTATCGCTTGCTGTTGCAAATCTCGGAACTGTCTTATACTTACCCTATCAGTATAAAAAGAATGTACTAAAAAATTATTTTGGCAGTATATTGCATGATCTGAAACGTTATTCTTTTCGAAAATAATACGAGCCTCTTGCAATAATTCTTTCTGCTGTTTTCTCGTTATATCAGGAATAAAGTGCGCAAATCTATACACATGTGCTTTTAAAAGTTCTATATCTATTTCTTTTGATAATTTTACAGCATCATCTATATCAGTGCCTCCAATATCTCTACAGTAAATACGATTCAATTTTGCCATTAATTCCAGGCTATTAAGCAACGTCTCATTATTATTTGCTATCGCCTTTTCCATAGAAATTCTATTTAGTACATAATTTATATCTGCAATCGCTTCGGGTTTTTCATCATATAATAGATTCGTGCGTGTTTTAAAAAAGTAAGGACTTATTGTACTTATAAAATTATTTTCAGCCCATTCTGAATTTAGTAAAATTTTTCTATTTGTTTTTGAACAAGTGCTAAAACATTGTCTTGAAAAGGCATCAATAAAATCTGCTATATTGTCTGCACCCGAATTAACAATTTTATATATTTCAGTTTCACCGCTATTTCGAATAAGTTTTACATTCGTGTTATGTGGGCATCCAGATAACAAAACTTTAGCTCTGCCAAAGTCATTGTCTTTTAGAGCAATAATGATCGCTGGCTGAATTATGCTTTCTTTATATAGAGCTACTAATTGAGCTATGTATTTTGAAGAAATATGGATTTCTTCTATAATGATAGGATCAATCACCTCTGTTCCGGCTGCTTGATGTTCAGTAACTGTAAATAATTTATATAATGATGTAATAAGATCCACTATTCCACTTGAAGAAGGAACTGTTTTTATTGATATAACATTTTTTGTTAATTCAGCAACATCGGGAATTTTCTTTTGAATCCAACTCAACACTTTCGACAAATGCTTTTTCATTTTATAGTCACTATTAATAAAATGTTCTTTAGATGAAAATTGTTTGAAAAAGTCCCTGCCCTGGTTAATTACAAATTTTTGCTCTACCACATATATAGTGAAACTTTCAATATGTTCCGAAAAATAGTCTTTAACTAAAAATTCGTCACTCATATTAATTTTGTTATTCCCTTTCTATTCGTCTCTACACAATTAGCTATCAACCTATAAATAATCAGAAATTATCCCGCATTTATAGTTCTCGAATTTCCCGTCCGATAATCTTCTATTATCGCTACCAAATCAGAAAACCTAAAATTTTATGATAAACAAGAAAAACCAAAAAATGAATTCAAAAAGAACTGGATGGGATGTTTATGGATCTGGTGTTGTACATGTATGAGAATCTGGAAGACTTCAGTGGGATGCTCATGGTGGATGGAAAAGCGCTCCAAAGTTTCGGTACAAAGATAAGCAGGAAACAGAAAAGCGTGAGACGTGGGGAGCATGATGCGGACTGGTGCAAAAAACAATACAGTGCCAGCGGCCCAAACGGGGAATCGGTCATAAAAACGAAGAAGTGGTTTGGTTTCCGGCTGCATCTGATCGCAGATGCGACATATGAGATACCAGTGGCGTATTCAGTGACGAAAGCATCAAACAGCGAACAGACAGAAACAAAGAAGCTGTTAGAAAAGATAGGGAAAACCCATAAGGAATGGCTGGAGCGCTGCCGGTATTTTTGGGGAGACAAAGGCTATGACAGCAGTAAAATCATCCAGCAGCTGGAAGGGAAAGGGATAACTCCGATTATAGACATCAGAAACTGCTGGAAAGATGGAGAGGGGACTC
>Ga0137308_102167_pt1 | contig 14445 bp, 9 predicted proteins | sample Inofrocosms_June_FD_97181 | JGI IMG/M metagenome (GOLD analysis project Ga0137308, IMG submission 97181) | Mouse cecal microbial communities from Vienna, Austria - N-Acetylneuraminic and N-Acetylglucosamine D2O microcosms_June | ecosystem: Host-associated > Mammals > Digestive system > Large...
GAAGCCAGCAAGTATGACAGTACCATCTATATTATGTTTGAAGGCAGGAAAGTCAATGCTAAGAGCATTATGGGAATGATGAGTCTGGGACTGGATACCGGAGAGGATTTGGAAGTGTCCGCAGACGGTGAGGACGAGCAGGCTGCAGTGGAAGGAATCGAGAGCTTTTTAACGGGCAAAGCAGTCTGCGGTAAATAAAGGATCGGAAAACAGGGCAGGACAATGGGAGGGATATCCGTTGTTTCTGCCTTTTTTAGCATAGACAGCGGAGCTTTGCCGCAGAAAGGGCGGCTCGCTGCTTCTTTCTGCCGCAAAGCGGTATGACGGCATGTTGAATAAAAATGCGTATTCAACGATTGATCTGGGTGCGCGCCGCAGCGCGCAGATGGGTATAAGGTTGAATAAAAATGCGTATTCAACTATTGATTTGAGTGCGCGCCGCAGCGCGCAGATGGGTATAAGGTTGAATAAAAATGCGTATTCAACTATTGATTTGAGTGCGCGCCGCAGCGCGCAGATGGGTATAAGGTTGAATAAAAATGCGTATTCAACTATTGATTTGAGTGCGCGCCGCAGCGCGCAGATGGGTATAAGGTTGAATAAAAATGCGTATTCAACTATTGATTTGAGTGCGCGCCGCAGCGCGCAGATGGGTATAAGGTTGAAAGAAAAGCGCTTTCAACTATTGATTTTGAGTCCGCCAGAGCGGACATGGAGTATAAATATGGATAAAAAACTGTTATTTATATATAATCCCAAAGCAGGAAAGGCGCAGATCCGCACGAAGCTAGCGGACATTCTGAATGTGTTTGCCGGAGAAGGCTATGAACTGACGGTCTTTCCCACACAGAAGCGGGGAGATGCCCGTAAGGTTGTGGCGGAGAGGTCGGAGGATTATAGTCTGGTAGTATGCAGCGGCGGAGACGGGACTCTGGATGAGACGGTGACGGGTATGATCCAGAGCGGTTTCTGTACGCCCATCGGATATATCCCCGCCGGAAGTACCAATGATTTCGGAGGAAGTCTGGGGCTTCCGAAAAATATGGTAAAAGCCGCGCAGACAATAGTGGAAGGGAAAAATTTTCCCTGTGATATGGGCGCTTTTAATGAGGATGTGTTTGTCTACATCGCGGCATTCGGACTGTTTACCGATGTATCCTACGAGACAGGACAGGATATGAAAAATGTGCTGGGGCATATGGCCTATGTGCTGGAAGGAATGAAACGCCTTCCCGCCATTAAATCCTATCCCATGAGGGTTGCCTATGAGGATAAGGTGATTACGGATGACTTTATCTTTGGCATGGTCACTAACTCCGTTTCCGTGGGGGGCTTTAAAAATATTACCGGCAAAAATGTGAAGCTGGACGACGGCGTCTTTGAAGTCACCTTGATAAAAAAGCCCAAGAACCCGGTGGAATTAAACAATATCATACTTTCTTTATTGAACCGTGATATTGACACGAAGTCCATGTACTGCTTCCGCACAGCGGAGCTGGAGCTGGAATCGGCCGAGCCCTTGCCATGGACCTTGGACGGAGAAAACGGCGGCACCCACAAAAACGTCCGAATCAAAAATCTCTGCAAAGCAATAGAGATCAGAGTAAAGTAACTATTCCATTTTTACACCAAATATGATACAATGTTCACGCAAGCACAAAGCAGTGCGGAAAAAGGAGAAAGGCTCGTGAGGGAGATGGAGCGAAGCGCAATCGAGCCCACTGCGTGGGAATGAAGTAACCGGACAAAAATGTTATAATATTCCAATATAAAAATAAGAAAGTGGAGGTAAGTACTATGTTAGTTTCTGCAACAGAAATGCTGAAGAAAGCGAAGGCTGGCCATTATGCCGTTGGTCAGTTCAATATTAACAATCTGGAGTGGACAAAGTCCATTCTGCTCACTGCAAAAGAGTGCAGATCCCCCGTAATTCTCGGTGTGTCCGAGGGTGCAGGCAAGTACATGGGCGGTTATCATGCCGTGGTAGGCATGGTTAACGGTCTGCTGAAGGATCTGGACATTGATGTTCCCGTAGCGCTGCATTTGGATCATGGCTCTTTTGAGGGCTGCTATAAATGTATTGAGGCAGGTTTCTCTTCCATAATGTTTGACGGTTCCCATTATCCTATTGATGAGAATGTGGCTAAAACCACCGAGCTGGTAAAAGCGGCCCACGGTAAAGGAATGTCCATTGAGGCGGAAGTCGGTTCCATCGGCGGTGAGGAAGACGGAGTCGTAGGTATGGGCGAGTGTGCCGATCCCAAGGAATGTAAGGCAATTGCGGATTTGGGCGTTGATTTCCTTGCTGCAGGCATCGGCAACATTCATGGAAAATATCCTGAAAACTGGCAGGGATTGAGCTTTGAGACACTGGATGCCGTACAGCAGCTGACAGGGGAGCTTCCTCTGGTGCTTCACGGCGGTACAGGCATTCCTGCCGATATGATTCAGAAGGCAATCAACCTTGGCGTAGCAAAGATTAATGTAAATACCGAGTGCCAGCTTTCCTTTGCTGCAGCTACCCGCAAATATATCGAAGCAGGAAAAGATCAGGAGGGCAAAGGATTTGATCCCCGTAAGCTGCTGGCTCCCGGCGCCGAAGCAATCAAGGCTACCGTAAAGGAGAAGATGGAATTGTTCGGATCCGTAGGAATGGCAGACTGATAAGTGCTTTGGGAAATAGAAGCGTTACGAATATTTACCATAATATAAAAAGAAATAATGTAAAAGGAAATAATTTTAAAGCTGTCGAACCGGTAGATCGGTTTCGACAGCTTTTGTCGTTATTACAAGCACCGCCTGCCGCGGTGATACCTTTCAAAAAGAGTTTGAAAAAGCATTTCCCCGATTTGTTCGCGTCCTTTCCCATTCTATTTTGTGTGATTGTCAGAATACGAACAAAAATAAATAAAACTTTATGAATTATGAAGTTTTTATGAAGATTCCGGAATAAAATGTTAAGCCTTTTGAAGAATGATTTAAAACTGCGGTGAAAGGGTTTAAGGATTTATGAACCCTATTGCAGTTCGGAAAAAGCATGCTTATACTGTGAACTACAGAGGCGGGAGCCAAAAACAGAAGCGGGGGAATTACATATGACAGAATCGACAATGACAAAAATAAAGAGAATACAGGTGGTGCTTTTGGTGCTGGTGTTTGTAATGTTGTTTTTCGGAGGATGCGGGGATCCGGAAGCAGACATTGCAAAAGTGGAAGATATGAGAGTGTTTATGTCAGGCGGAGTGGATATCAATGTTATGGGAACCGGGGAATGGGTGGGGACACAGGATTTGAACGGAGCAGGAAGCTTCAATGAAGGGGCGAATCCGCCGGCTGCGGACAATTCGGAAAACAGCCCGGTGACGCGGCCGGAAATCAATTTCAATGAAGCCGTCGTAATGTATCAGGGAACCTCTTTTATGAGCTCTTGCAAGGCCATAGGCGGGGACAGTATCTATACCACGGGCTTTTTGGGAGAGTTTAACGGGGATCATCCGGCGGAGGAGTCCTATTTTGCGGGCAGAATCGGAATAGAGGAGGATACGGTGCAGCAGTTTGCTCTGGAGATTCCCAAGGATATGTTTGCATATAGGGCATGTATAGACAGTCAAGGAAGGTGGCATTTGCTGTTTTCTCAGAAAACGGATGATGTTCTGGCCGACAGAAGAACAGAAATCTGGGTGGTGGGCAGAAACGGGGAACCGGAACAGACTATTGATATAACGGAAAGCGTGAAAGGCGGAATTACCATTCCCGATTGGATGGCAGTAGACCGGCAAGGAAATTATTATTTTGCGTCCAGCGAGAAAATTATGGTGATTGACCTTGGACGGCAGTCTGTGGGAAGCCTGAACTTTAGCGGAGAAATCATTGGTATCGGCATGGGCCGCTCCGGAGCTTTGTACGGTGTGTTCAATGTAAGCGGAGATGATATTTTGGGAGTGATTGATATTGAAAAGGGCAGCATTGAGAAGTGTGCAAATCTGCCGGAAAATGCTATGCGTCCTACTTTCAGCGTGCTTCAGGCAGGTGTCAATACGGAGCTGCTGCTGGCTAACAAAGGGGAGGGCGTCTGGAGTTATGACGGCACGGAACTGAAGCAGGTATTGAAGATAGAAAACATTGTCGGCAACGGACAGGATATCTTGGCTATGGGATTTCTGTGGGACGGCAGAGTGTGCGTAATGAGCTATGAAGACGAAAACTATGTATTCCGCTATATACCTGTGGAATGGTAAAGAGCAGGACTTATTTTCTGGTAAGGGGGGGCAGCATGAGTAAAAAGATAGGATATAAGAGTCTATGTATTTTTTTGGTATTGCATTTTGTCTGTCTAATATTGGCGGGCTGTGGGGCGGAGGCCGACGAGAGAGGGCAGGGCAGTGCCGATGAAGGGGGAAATTCTGCCGGCCCTAACGGCTGCAAGGTGTTGACGGCAGTGGTCACGTGGCCAAGCAGAAGCACTTTGGAAAGAATCAACGCTTTTAACGAGAAGAGCCGAACTTATTTTGTTGAGATAAAAGAATATGAGCAGGAGGAAGCCGGCGGGAGTAACGAAGATTTGCAGACACGGCTCACGCTGGACATTTTGTCAGGTAAGGGACCGGATTTGGTGATTTGGGATGGGGCTTTTTACTCTCCTCTTATCGCTTCGGAAAAGCTTATGGAGAACCTGTATGACTTTATGGAGGCGGATGAGGACTTCCGAAGGAGCGATTACTATGAAAATATTCTGCAGGCCTTTGAGACGGACGGAAAATTATATACACTTCCCACCAGCTTTTCCGTGGAAACGGTATGCGGAAAAGCCGAAGAAATAGGAGTGGGGAGAGGCGTTACGGAAAGCTGGGAAATGGGAGAGATGATTCAGGCATTTGCCCACAGTCCTCATGCGGAATGGCTCACGCTGAACCATTCAAAAGAGCTTGCGTTTTTCACTGTATGCAGCGGATGCTTGGAGAATTTTGTGGATTGGAACAGCGGAGAATGCTGCTTTGACACTCCGGCGTTCGTGGAACTGCTGGAATGGTCCGATACCTTTCCCGATCAGCTTGTGCTTGCACCCGACTTTTCTTATCATGAGACATTGCGGAGCGGAAAGGTGTTCTGGGAGCCGGTGATTATGGCCTCGCCTTGGAACGTGGCGGGGCAAAGGATACAATTTGGCGACGAAGATATTCTCTGGCCGGGTTATCCCGTGGCAGACGGGGAGAAGGACTTAGGCGGGGGAGTGGCCAGACCTTATGGGGAATGCTTTTCCATATGCCGGAACAGTGGTAATCAGGAAGGAGCATGGGAGTTTATTAAAACCTATCTCACCGTGGATGCACAGAGAGAAACGACAGGAATTCCGCTGCTGAGATCGGTATCCGAAGAAAGGATTCAAGAAGCGCTTACTCCGGAATACCGGTTGGTGGACGGCATAAAGCAAGAGACGGGAAGGTACACGGTGGTGGCAGAGGGGGAAGCGTCGGTGGAATTATCCTGTATTACGGAGGAGGATGCGGAAACTTACCGGGCTCTCGTGGAAAATACGTATCGCAGTTACGGCAATGACTCCGGTATCATGGAGATTATTATGGAAGAAGCCGGAGCCTATTTTGAGAAAGGAAAGGACGCCGCCGAAGTAGCATCCGTTATCCAAAACAGAGTCAGTATATACATAAATGAACATTTGAAGTAAAAATGCATATGCGCCGTGTGCCGGACGGATCTGTTTTGGTTCGTTCCGTTCCGGCCTCGTGACGCAGATAAAATCTATCGCACTTTTCTCTTATTTTTGTCTTAACTTTATTAATAATTTCTAAAAAACATATAAAAATCCCTTGAAAATACACAGCTTTGAAATATTGTACCCCGGATTTTGAAAAATGGTTCCTTCTTAAAATTTTATGAACCAATACTTTTGATAGAAGAATTGTACCTTGTTGCACCTGCCTTGAGAATGGTATCGTAAATGCCAGAAGGAGGTCAGGTTGCACATGAAGTCTAGTAAAGAAAAAACAACTAAATATGTACCACCTAAGAAAAACTTTAAACAAAAAATGGTAGACATCTATCATTATAGATGGTTCTATCTCATGTTCCTGCCGGTATTTCTTTCATTGCTGGTATTCCATTATTTCCCTATATACGGTATTAAGTTTGCTTTTTATGACTACACACCGTTTAAAGAGCCTACATGGGTAGGGTTCGAAAATTTTGGATACCTCTTTCGCAGTGCGAGATTCTGGAGAGCATTCCGGAATACAATCGAGCTCAGTACAATTAAGCTGGTGCTAGGTATGGTGTTCAGTGTCGGTCTGGCATTATTGATTGATGAAATCAAGAGTGTCGCATTCCGTAAGGTGACACAGACCATCGTTTACATACCCCACTTTATTTCATGGGTTGTTGTAGCATCTATCTTTACATTGTTCCTGTCACCCCAGTCCGGTATGGTAAATGCCATTATCACTGCTTTCGGGCATGAACCCATTTACTTCTTGGCTAGTGACAGCTGGTGGAGAGTAGTATTCTACCTATTAAATCTCTGGAAGGAGACAGGTTGGGGAACCATTATTTACATAGCCGCGCTGGCCGGTGTAGATCAGGAGATGTACGAGGCGGCGGCAATCGACGGTGCAACTCACTGGCAGAGAGTAAAATATGTCTCCATCCCTGCAATCAGCATTACGATTTTGACAGTGTTTATCCTGAATCTGGCAAAGGTTCTGAACTTGTTCGACTCCGTATTCGTATTGCAGAACGACAGTGTTATTAAGTCCTCCGATGTTATCGGAACATATGTATACCGAATGGGTATTGTAAGCGCAAACTATGGTGTGTCTACGGCCTCCGGTTTGTTTAAATCGGTAATCTCCGTAATTTTGATTACCATAGCAAACAAGCTGAATAAGAAGATCAAGGGGGAGGGAATCTTAGGATGATGACGGAAAAATTGTCCTTTAAAAAGGGCAGACGCGGAAGAACTATCTTTGTTATATGTAATGTTATATTCCTGTGCTTCCTGATGCTGATTATGGTTATTCCCCTGTGGAAGGTTATCGTGGATTCATTGGATCCTACTTCGGTAGGTATCAGACTTTGGCCGAAGCAGATCAGCTTTTATGCTTACCAGACTATTTTGTCTAAGAAATCGTTATACTTGCCTTTCTTCGTGTCTGTGTATACTACCATAGGCGCAACGGCAGTAGGTTTGCTGATGACGACTTTGGCGGCGTATGTTATTCTGCAGCAGGAGATCCCCGGCAGGAAGCTGATGATCGGATATATTATGTTTACCATGTTGTTCAGCGGCGGTATGATTCCCGCTTACTTGAACATCCAAAGGCTGGGATTGATGAACAATTTGCTTGTTATCATTCTTCCCGCAGGTGTAAGTACCTATAATATCGTATTGATGCGAAGCTTTTTCGAGAGTATCCCCAGCACCCTTTACGAAGCGGCAGAGCTGGACGGCTGTACTCCTCTGAGAACCTTCTGGAAGATTGTGCTTCCTCTTTCCAAACCGGCGCTGGCATCCGTGGGATTGTTCATTGCCGTAGGAACATGGAATGAGTACATGCCTTTCATTTTGTATATGCAGGACAACACAAAGATGAATTTCCAGGTAAAGGTTAGAGAATTGATTCTTCAGGACGCACTGTCGGGAACGGCGATTTCGGCTTCCGACGATATGCTGAAGAGTGCGGTAGTAGTAGTAGTAGTATTTCCATTTCTCATTATCTATCCCTTTGTACAGAAGTACTTTACGAAAGGTGTAACAGTCGGTGCTGTCAAGGGTTAAGATATAAATTAAAGGAGGATTAATATGAAAAAAAATGTGACCAAGAAACTGGTAGCGGTTGCTCTGGCATCTGCTATGGCAATGACGGTTGTTGGCTGTGGCGATGAAGCACCCGCAGCAAGCAGCAGTGCGGCACCCAGCTCTGACGCACCTGCAGCAAGCAGCAGTGCAGCCAGCTCTGATGCGGCAGGCAGCAGTGCAGCAGCAAGCAGTGAAGCTCCCAAGGAGATTGAGAAGCCGGAATCTATTTCATGGTGGACCCATGACGGTTTGAATGAAGAGAATGGTGCCGAGCAGTGGTTTGCTGAGTTTGAGAAATTTACCGGCATTCATCTGGATCATCAGTTTATTCCTAACAACGAGTACTATGACAAGCTGAAGCTGGCATTTGCTTCCCATGAAGTTCCCGAAGTATTCGACTTGAACGGTGCTAACCTTGCACTGTATGCTTCTCAGGGAGCCATCAAGGATTTGACTCCTATGTTGAAGTCTTCCGGTCTTTGGGATAAGGTTGATCCCGAAATCTGGGATGCAATCGCTATCGACGGCAAGGTTTATGCAGTACCCAAGGAAGTTCCTTCCGCAGCATGTACTTATGTACGTGGCGACTGGCTGGAGCGTCTGAACATGGAAGTGCCCAAGACTTATGATGAGTTCCTTGAGATGATCCGCCGCTTTAAGGCTGAGATTCCCGAGTGTGAGATCGGTTTGACCGCACCCGGCGTAAAGAGCCCTCAGAACCTGCCTGAGTTCTATCAGGGAGCACAGTACGGCTTCTATAGAGAGAACGGTGAGTGGAAAGACGGTTTTGCACAGCCCAATATGGCAGATGCAATGCAGAGAATGCAGGACGCTTACAAGGAAGGCCTGCTTGATATGGAAATCATCACCAATACCACCTCTACCTGCCGTGACGCATGGTATGAAGGTAAGGTTGGCGTATTTAACTACTGGTCCGGTAAGTGGGGCGGTACTCTTCAGGAAAGATTGGTAGCAAACAATGAAGGCGCTGTTGCACTTGCAATTGAGCCTATCAGTGAAGCAACTTATTCCTTTGCAACATTGAGCGGTCTGTGTATCTCCGCTGAAGTAAGCGATGAGAAGGCAGAGCAGATCTTCAAATACTTCTTCGAGTACATGCATGACGGCGGCGAAGGCCAGCTGTTGTTCCAGAGTGGTGTTGAAGGCGTTCACTGGGAGCAGGACGGCGACAATGTTAAGCCTCTTCCCAACTTGGCTGACCCTAGTGCAGTTACCACCAGCGTATGGATTACCCCTTGGTTGTCCCTCACTCCTATGGAGCTGACCGACAAAAAGGTTGCACAGGCTGACGCAGTTGTAAATTCCCTTGCAATTACCGATGCAGTTGCAGTACAGACACCTATTACTCCCGTATCCGAGACTCTGAACATGATCACATCCGATCTGGAGCTGGAGAAGGCAGATATCCTTGCTAAGGTAGTTATGGGCGAAATGACCGTTGAGCAGGGTGTTGCAGCTTATGAAGAAGTTGCTACCGAGCTGAACGTACAGAAGGTTCTTGACGAACTGAATGGTAAATAAGCCTCCTAAGCTTTAAAATGCTTATAAATATTTTCAGGAGTTCCCTGTGGTTTATGCCACAGGGAATTTCCTGTATCCAAAATTAGTAAAATCATGGTATAATATCCGCAAAGGGCAGAGTCAAGTGGCTGTATAGACATCTGCCGAGCTTGCTCGAGCAGATGTCTATATGGCCATTTGACGAGCGAAGCGAACCCGTAAAACCAAAGGTTTTACGGGTCTCTGCCCGAAACTGGCAGCAAACATGGTTAAAAATGAGGTAAATTTTAATATGAGTAAATTGTGGTATCAAAAGCCCGCGGCAGAGTGGGAGGAGGCGCTTCCCCTCGGAAACGGAAGAGTGGGGGCGATGGTATATGGGGGAACGGACAGGGAGCTGCTTCAGGTCAATGAAGAGAGCATGTGGTATGGCGGATGCGTTGACCGGTTGAACCCTGATGCAAAGGAAAATCTTCCCCGGATCAGAAAATATTTGGAAGAAGGCAGCATAAGTAAGGCGGAGAAACTGATGGAAGCGGCTCTGTCGGGCTGTCCGGACAGCATGCATTCTTACCAGACATTGGGAGAGGTACAGTTCTTTTTCGATAATATGCCGAATGCCAGAGAGAGAAAGAGCGGTAAAATAGGAAATATGGTTCTCTGTGAGGGCATGACGGAATATGAACGCAGCCTTTCTCTGGACACCGCTGTGGCGGAATGCCGTTTTCGCAGCGGTAACACTTTATATAAGAGAGAATATTTTGCTTCCCATCCGGCAGACTGCATTTTCATGAGATTTTCCGCAGAAGGGGAAGGCACGGTTGACTTTTTGGCAAGGCTCCGCCGGGGAAAATGCTTTGACGGAGTGAAAAAGTTAGGTGACAATGCCATTATGCTTTACGGCAATCTGGGAAGGGGCGGATATGAATTTGCAATGGCGCTCCGCGCGGAAGCAGTGGGCGGAAAGGTAAAGACCATAGGAGAATGCCTTCAAGTGGAGGGCGCCAAAGAAGTGACGCTTTGCTTCACTGCGGATACTACATACCACTACAGCGCAGAAGAAAAGGACGCTTATGTGGACAAATACCTCCGAAAGGATAGAAAACTTTTAAGTCTGCCCCAAGGCTTGTCGGCAAGAGAGCAGGAGGAATACGGATACCAGCAGGCTCTTCAGGCGCTTTTGACGGAAAAGCTGCAAGAACGCTTTGACAAGGCGGTCGGAATTTCCTTTGCCCAACGGTTGGAAGAACATGTAAAGGATTATAGTGCCTTATACCACCGTTTTGCTTTTGATATAGAAGGAGCTGCGGAATCCAACAACCTGCCCACGGACGTCCGCCTGCAGCAGGCAGCACAAGGGAAAGCGGATGTGGGTTTGACAAAGCTGTTGTTTGACTTTGGAAGGTATCTGACCATTGCCTGCAGCAGGAAAGGCGGACTGCCTTCCACCCTCCAAGGACTATGGAATAAAGATTTTTTCCCGCCTTGGGACAGTAAGTATACAATTAATATCAATACGGAAATGAATTATTGGCATGTGGAAAGCTGTAATTTGTCGGAATGCCATCTGCCTTTGTTCGAATTGCTGGATAAGGTGCGAAAAAACGGCAGAAGGACAGCCAGAGAAATGTACGGATGCAGGGGCTTTACAGCGCATCACAATACGGACATCCATGGAGATACAGCGCCTCAGGATGTTTGGTATCCCGGCACTTACTGGACTCTGGGGGGCGCGTGGCTGAGCACTCATCTCTGGATGCATTATCAGTATACACAGGACATAGACTTTCTGAAGAGGGCTTTTCCCGTTATGGCGGAATCGGCGTTGTTTTTTGTGGATTTCCTGACGGAAACGGACGGGTATCTGGTCACAAATCCTTCCGTATCTCCGGAAAACAGTTACCGCCTGCCCAACGGAGAGGTGGGGGCGTGCTGTGTAGGAGCAACCATGGACAACCAGATTCTCAGAGAACTTTTCACCGGCTGCATGGAAGCGTGGGAAGCATTGGGAGAAGAGGTTCCGGAGGGTTGTGATATTGCCGACGTGGAAGATATCGCTCAGCTGATGCGGCAGATTGCCGAATGTGAGAGCAGGCTGATGCCCACCCGGATCAGCCCCGGAACGGGTACCATCATGGAATGGATGAAGGATTATGAGGAAGTGGATTTGGGACACCGTCACATTTCTCATCTGTACGGTTTGTATCCTTCCGGACAGATCACCGTAGACGGAACGCCGGAGCTGGCGGAGGCCGCGAAGAAGACCTTGGAGCGGAGGCTGTCCAACGGCGGCGGACATACCGGTTGGAGCAGAGCGTGGATAACCAATCACTATGCAAGCCTCTGGGACAGGGAAAAGGCTTACGAGAGCATAGAGAAGATGCTGGAGCTTTCCACTTATCCCAATCTCTTTGACAGACATCCGCCCTTCCAGATAGACGGGAATTTCGGAATCTGCGCCGCTATGTGCCGGATGCTGGTGCAGAGCAGCAAGGAGAGAATCGTATTGCTTCCCGCTCTGCCCAGACAGTGGGAGACAGGTTCCGTGAGAGGGCTTCGTCTTGTGGGGAACGCAGAGCTGTCTATGAATTGGAAAAACGGTAAAGTCGTGTCGGCCGAAATAAAGGCGGATTCCGATTATCACACTTTGGTGCTGTATGAAGGACAAAGCAGAGAAATTATGGTAAAAGCAGGAGAGATCCTGCGCTTGGAAGTATAAAAAAGAGAAAAACAGGCGCATTGACCGCTTGTTTTCCGGAATTAACTACGGCAAGCCGTTTGAAAGTATGGTGTAAAAACGTGAACTGCCAAGAGCCTTATAGAGAGAAAATGAGAGAACCAAATGAAAAAATTGATTAGAAATTCCATTTCTACGTTTTTAGTATCGTATATCATGGTGCTGGTAGTACCGCTGATGATTGCCACATTCGGTTTTCAGATAGCTTTCCGGATTGTGGAGGATAACCTGAAAGTAACTCATATCAATATGCTGCAGAGAAGTGCGGATATTATCGAGAACGAGTTGGTGGATGTGGAAAGCGTTGCGCTGCAGATTGCCAGTGACAGCATGATCCTTGAGATGGCATCCAAAAAAAGGGGGGACAGTAATTACATCCTGCCTGCACTGGATGCTTTGGATAATTTCACACTGTATCTGAACTATAAGGATATTGACCTGCTGGATTCCAAAAAGGCATATATTTATCTTAAGAACACGGATTTGGTGCTTTATGAGCGAAGCTATTATAAGCCGGAGATTTTTCGGATCTATCTGAGAAATTGGGGCATCGACTATGACGAGTGGCGGAGTGAGATGGCGGAGGCAGAACTGCTTAGTCCGGATTTCAGGAGAAACGGTGACGGATTCGAGTATGTATTTCCCTTTTCCAAGCAGATGTTCGGGGAGAAACAGGGAGCGATTGTTCTGCGAATCGACGGGGATATGATTACCCGCAAAATGGAATTCATCAATGATTTGGAAAGCAGAGAAATGTACATGGTAGAGATTATTGATGATATGGGTGAACAGCTCTGGGCTTCCCATTCTGCCGAAGAATTTCCGGAATTAACCTTTGAGGAGCTGGAAAGCAGCTATCTGGAGAAGGACGGGCAGAGCATTATTATAGCGAAATCCGAAAAGGTGGATCTGTATTATGTGCTTGTGCTGCCTGTCAAAGAAAGTCTGGCACAGCTGGCGACCCTGAAAAATATCGTGTTGTTCCTGATGCTTTTGGCTACGGCGGTGGGGATTGTTCTGGCGCTGATTCAGGCCGTTCGTAAGGGCAGGCCCGTAGATGAGGCATTACATGCGCTGGCGCCGGCAGGAGAAGAGCCGGAGCGATATACGAATCTTGGTATGGCAGTGTCCGATATTGTGAAGCAGCATGCGGATGTGCTGCAGGAGATAGAACAGAACAAGATTACGCTGAAAAAGAATTTCTTTGACGAACTGCTGAAAGCCGAGTTCAGCACCGAAGCGCAGCTGAGAAGCGGCGCGGCGAAGGCGGGCGTGGACATTGACAATCAATTTTACCAGACTGCTTTTATCCAATTGTTTGCAGAAAATGATTTTATAACGGTGGACGAGCAGACTATGAATGAAATCAGGGTATTGTCACAGCTGATGAAGAATCATCTCCGTGAAAACTGCGGAAATAACGTTTGGTTCCACAAGAGAAATTATAATTCGGAGATTGCGATTTTTGCCATTGACAATCTGGAGGAGGATGTCTTTGACATCATAAGGCAGACCAAAGAATGGATCATGAAAGAATGCAATGTGGAAATCACCAGCGGTATCGGAGGAACCTGTAATAATCTGTTATTGATCTGGCGCTCTATGGAGGAAGCGAGGATTGCGCTGGAGAATTGCACCAGAGAAAATCCGGTACTTTCCTATAAACCGGAATTGGTAAAGCATGACGAGTACTATTTTCCTTCCATCGCAGAGGATAAGCTGGAAGAGAGTATCCGATCCGGCCAGTGGCAGGAGGCCAAGGATATTCTGGCTTTGCTGGAAACAGAAAACTGCGTGAACAGACAGCTGCGCCGAACTCAGTTCATTAAACTAAACCAGAAGTTTATGGATATATTGGGGGGGGCATGGAACAAAGAAGAGCTTCAGGAAAATGCATTTTGGATTAACGAAGTGCTGATGCAGCCCGAAATTTCCGAACAGGAATATTTCCAGAGATTGCGGCAGCTGTACCGGAGAGCATGCAACGATAACGTAGAAAAGAAACAGGAACAGAAGAGCCAGATAGTGGAGGAGATTAAGGATTATATCAGGGCGCATTATTGTGAGTCCGATATGGGATTGGCCAGAGTGGGAAGCCAGTTCCGTATGTCCGAAAGCTATTTGTCCACATTGTTTAAGGAGCAGTCAGGAGGGAACTTCGGCGATTTTCTGGAAACTTTACGTATAGAAAAGGCATGTGAACTTCTGCAGGATAAAACGATTATTGTAACAAAAGTGGCCGAAGAGGTGGGATATAACAGTGTACAGTCTTTCCGGAGGGCCTTTAAACGAGTAAAAGGTGTGAGTCCTAAAGAGCAGCGTGATAAGTGTGAAGGAAATCACTAAGCTCGAAAAGACCTCGCTAAGTGATTTCACG
>Ga0137308_102168_pt1 | contig 14436 bp, 10 predicted proteins | sample Inofrocosms_June_FD_97181 | JGI IMG/M metagenome (GOLD analysis project Ga0137308, IMG submission 97181) | Mouse cecal microbial communities from Vienna, Austria - N-Acetylneuraminic and N-Acetylglucosamine D2O microcosms_June | ecosystem: Host-associated > Mammals > Digestive system > Large...
CCCCCGTCTTAGGGTCTGTGCAACATCTATACATCCAGAAATCCCACTCTTTGGGATTCCGTGCCCTTAGCAAGTCAAATCTATGTGGCCGTTTTTCCATATGTACCCCAAATCCGCACATACTGCACCCGGTACGTTGTGCCTTTGTTGTGTAAAGGGTTCCATCTGCCTTTCTTTCAATACTTCCGTATATTTCCGGCACTGGCACTTTCAAGTCAATGGCAAGCTGTAAAAGGTCTTGCCTTAAAAATGGGGCGAATGGTGCGGAACGGATGACATTTTTTCCAAAATAATTACATCCATGCTCCACAAGTGCATCCTCACGTTGTCCGCCCTCTGATGCCATAAGTCCCAGGAATGGCTTGCTATTGTGTTCCTTGGCCCATTTATCACAAGGCTGTTCTTTCATGTAAAGGCAGCATTTATTTGATACAAGAAACGGGGCAATCTTATAGTTTACTTCCTCATTTTCATTCTCATATCCTGCAAATAATTCAAGCCACTTTTGAGGTAATTTCATACGGCTGTTCTTTGCGAAATGTCCTTGTGCCCCACATTCCCCGGTTATTATTGCATGGCGTACCGTTTTATTTTTCTCCGTTGGATGCTGCAATGTTTCAATCTTCCCGGCTATCCTTTTACTGATTACAGGAAATCCAAACTCATTAAGAATCTGTGTTTTGCTTTTCCCTGGACTTAACGAAATGACCCCTATTTCCTTATGGATTTTTTGGATGCTCTTATCTTCCAGGCTCGAAACGGATATGGCCGGAACATTTATACCGATTGACCGTAAAAAATATAAAAGTGTAATACTATCCAGGCCGCCAACTGACACATGGGCTTCCAACCCCATGCCGTCCAAAGTTGAAATAAATTCATGTGCCCGGATTTCCGCACGCCTAACCTTTATGTTGTAGGGTAAATTCTGCATGGCCGTCATCTGTGCCTTTTTCAGTTTCTTTTTTTCTTTAAATTCCTCGAACTCTCTTTCCCGTTCTGCTTCGTTCATTCTATTAAGTTCCTCACTTTCTGCCCTGCTGCCGCCTGGCCTATAATGCTTTCTGTGCTACCTCTGCCCGGTAAGGCTCCCCACCACGTTTCAATTCATTGTAGATAGTTGCCCTATGCACTCCCACTTCATCCGCAATAGCAGAAACCTTTACCCCTGCTGCGTGCATCCTCTCAATGGTCTGGCGGTCCGTGAAGTTCAGCCGTCTATTTCCTTTCCTCATGCCCTTTTATCTCCTTTCTAGTTTTGGTGAAATAAAAAAAGAGTGCCCACAAGAGTTTTTTAATTCTCTTGTAGCACTCTCTTATTTTCTGTTAAAAATAAGATGCTTTAGAGTATATTTCCCTTGTCGCATCTTATTTTACAATGAACCACAGCACTGCTTATATTTTTTGCCGCTTCCGCATGGACAAGGGTCATTGCGCCCAATCTTTGGACCCTTGACTACCGTGCCAGATTTTTTCTGCTCCAGATATAATTCTTTTCTGGTTGCATCGTCAAATATCTCTTTCCACTGTGGCAGCTCATACAGCCAGTCTGCTTTGGCGTCCACCATATTTTTGTAGAGCCTTGCTTTATCAAATAAAAGGCTAACAATGGTGTCCTCTTCCATCTCCTCAATCGGATTAGGGGTCACCAGACTGTCGTTGATACCATCCAAAAAGCCGGTCATCTCCATCACGCTCAGATTATATTTTTCTGCCAATTCTTTGACCGTTCCTTTGACTTCCACATCTGGCTCTGTCAGAAGCTTTTCATAGACGCCCTTTTCCAGATTAAAATAATTCGCCCAAAATCTCTGAATCGCTCCTTTGTCCTTTGTTTCATCATATGCAATTTTCTTCCATTCCTGTAATAATGCCATAGCAATCCATCCTTTTATCTTTCTTACTAGACAGCAATGCTGCTGTTTTTCCTAATATATAACATTTTACATGATTTTTCAATTTCTTTTTTCAAAATCCCGAAAGTAATCGGTCTCTAAGACTAATTGATTGATTTTTAGCTTTTCCGATACTAACTTCTCCATCTCTTCTTTCTTCTTATCTTCTATCTCACCAATATAGCTTCCTTTAGAACCATAGAAAGCTCCTTCCGATATAATATAAGAGCCGTCCTGCCAGTAAGCATAGCCCTGATATGTCTCATCAAATATATCATTTCCTATAAAACAATTCTGATTATCCAGGCCAAATAAATTGCATATAGTTGGATATATATCCGTAGTATTTACAACCTTGGTTATCTTTTGTGCCTCAATTCCTTCTGACCATATAAAAAACGGCGTTTTTGACAGCTCATATACATTTTCTGCGTTCGAGAGCTCTTTAAGATAATTTTGGTCCAAAATTGTGTAATCATAATGGTCTCCATATGCAATAATCACAGTATCTTTTAGAAAATCATCTTCTTTTAGCCTTTCTAGCAATCCAGCAAACATATCATCGGTCAGTCTTGCTTTCGCACTGATAGAATCCATCTCCTCGGAATCATATTTTCCTAAATACTCAGGATAAAGCTCTAGGGCTTCGTCTGCATGAGAATAAGACTTTGTCGCTCCAATCGTTGAATGAGCGCTAAATGTAATAACAAAATCAAAAAAAGGAGTGTTTTCTGTTAATTTCTGATAGAGTTCTTCATTTTCTGTCAGAATATTGTCATGTTGCGCAATCTTATCTTCCTCATAATTCAGATAAGAGACATATTCTTCAAAGCCAATGGAAGCATGGATATTTTGCCGATTATAAAACTCTCCCAGATTATAGTGAAAAGACCTTGCAATATACCCACTTCCCCGAAACAGATTGGGAAGACTATAGGGATAGTGTAAGTTCGTATAATATACCAAGGGTGTCCCGTCTGCCGGTGCTGTTAGCCCTGTATAACTACAAAACTCTGAGTTTAAAGTAGCAGCACTTCCAAAGATTGGTGTATACATATTGGTAAATTGGATGCCTTCCTCCATCATTTTACATATAGTAGGCATCGTCTCCTCATTGACTAACCAATCGTCAATGCTCTCCATCAATACCAGAATCAGATTCTTTCCTTCCAATATACTTGTCATATGATTCTCTGTTTGGATATTTTCAGAAAAATATTCTGTCACATAAGCCACATCTTCTTCTGAAACTTCTGTTTTCTGCAAAAACAGATAACAATCCCGAAACAAAAACTCATACGCGCCAAACATACTGACTGCCCGTTTATTATCAGTCCATTCTTCATAAACTGTTTTCTTAAACCAATAAGCACCTTTGCCACTCTCTGGTGGTGCTTTAAGCAAACATGGAAGCAACAAAATCCCTGCAATGCTTCCTGTAGACAACAGCGCTGCTATCACTGCCTTTTTCCATCCTGATAATGGAAAGGGAAAGTCAGGAAGCAAAAACCATCCAATTACACCTATAAGTATCAGCATCAGCAAAAACATAAAAAAAGAACGGTCAAAATAAGAAAATACCATCGCGGCAAAATCACTGCCTTCACCGACATACTGCAACGTCTTTAAACCATAAATTCTGTCAAAAATTCTACAATATATGTATTGTGACAACATAAAAAAGCCCAAAAAAGTATAGAACACTATATAAGTTCCTCTTTTTAGCTTTTTCCATTTCGCTGGAATTACAGCTATCAGTATCATAAAAATAATTCCATAGAAAAAATCAAATAAGACTGGTACTTTATCGGTTACTAGTACATAGCGAACTCCAATCTCTGGCTGTATCCGAAAGACCATCTCCATTATCATAAAGCACAATACCAAGCCGATGCATTTTATTATATCCCTGATAGAATTTTTCCACAGTTTTATCTTTTGACCCATATATTTCCTCTCTTAGTTCTACTAAAGCTGTCTTTTTTCCAGGTATTCCTCTACTTCTTTATGTGCTGGCAATCCATAAATCATGTATTCTTCATCTTCCATCAGCATGTTCCAGTTCTCTGGAAGCGGAAGGTCTTCCACTCTTCTTTTCTCCAGAATACAGATAATGGGTTCTTCCCGATATTCCACTTGGACAGGTGTCAGCCAGTGATAAATCTTTAATTTTTGATTTTCATAGTCTCCACGTACACTGCGTGTCTGAAATGCTCCGTTTGTCAGCTCTGTCAAAAGATTTCCAGACCAAAAGGTAGAATATCCATAAGTATAATCATTAGAGATTACAAACTCATACACATTCCGCAAATTTTCATTTTTATCACTGACCTGGATTTGATGGTATTTATGAATTCCTAATACTAAAATAAGACCATAGGCTCCCAATAATATCACCGTTCTTTTTAAAAAAGGAAATCTTTCCAAAAACATAAAAAACAGCACCATAGGCGCCACACAAGCCATCACATATCTTGCAGATACTGTTTTCAATGCTATAAAAATAAACATACTCAGTGCAAAAGACAATACAACAGCTGCAATTACCAGCTGCTCTGTCTGTTGTTTCTTTTTTATATTACAGACCAAGTAAATCAATACACAGACCAGTGCACATGCTGCCAGAACTGACAATGCATTGCAGATTCCTCCAAAAGATAACATCTTTTGTTCCCCTGTATAGCCTGTTACTTCCAGAAATGCGTTCCACACTTTTTCTATATTTTCAAAGGCCAGTGTCTCAGTAAACATTGCATTGTTTTGGTCTCTGTAATCATAGATGCCGCTCAATACAGAAGCATTGATAAAATTTCCAGCTCCAGCACATAAAAGCCACCAGATATGTTCCAGGATTCCGCGTGGAAGCGATAGCCTTTTTAAGTTCCACTCTGCTGTTTCCAAGGCATTCCATAGCATCCAAAGAGAGCTTAGCACTAGGGGAAGATATATCAGCTGGATATGACGCATTCCCTCTAAACATCCTGCAAAAGCCAGCAGACTGCCAAGTAGCAGGATAATCCTATGTTGTCTTTTACTAAGTTCTTCCCTCTGTACCTGGCACGCAAAGCCAAGTGCCACAAAAGTAGTCGCCACATGCGGAATATAGTAGGTCTTCATCACCAAAAAGACCCATGCATCGCTGATTGGAATCAAAAGTAAAAAAGCAGTCAGAAAGAATCTCTTTTTTGCGTTTTCCCTGTTCATACTATACAGGCAAAAATAATAAGACGCCAGAAAAATCCCACTTAATATCACCTGCCCTAAGATACGCACTACTTTAAAGTTAGAAATAAAGCGAAACAAAAAGGAGTATACAAGCTGTGTATTTAAAATCTCAAGCTCTGTAGAATAATGCCAGTTTGCAGACAATACCCCGCCTTCTGCTGCGAGCATCTTCGAGAGCACTAGCTCCGAAGCATCATCTGAGGTAATAAAGTTAAAATAGTATCGATAGGTAATCCATGCATTGACAAACACCACTGTCACCAACATGATTTTTCCAAAAAGCAAAAGTCCTCGTTCTATCTTATCCTCATTCATAGCAAATAAACTCCTTTATTTTTCATTCCTGCAAAATCTCTGCATTTGATGGCTTAATTTTTTTGCGTCCAAAGCCGGAAAGAAGCTGGCTCTTTTATAGTCGCCAACCATATCTCTTGCATACAGGCAATCTGCCGCCACTATCCATGCACCTGCAGATTTGGCTTCCAAAAGAGGAAGTCCGATAGTCTCAATGTAAGAAGGGAAGACAAGCACAGAGGCTGCATATAGGTCAAACAGCTCGCACCTTGGCATAGCACCTTGAAAAGAGATGGGAAGGTCCTTTTCTTTAGCGTCTTTTTTAAGCGCCTGAATACCTTTATTCTCTTCGCCGGTCACTGTTAGAATAACCTGATAGTTCTTATATCCTTTTTTCTGCAAAAGCTCACATGCCTTTAAAAGCGTTCTGTGGTTCTTATAAGCCGACGCATTGGCTGGATAGAAAAATACAGGCTTGTCCTTATCAAGATGATAAGGGGCTGTCTTAAGCATCTCTACCGGCGGAAATTTGACCTCCACCTTGTCTTGTGGAATTCGACAGGTTCTCACAATCTCCTCTTTCATCCAGTTCGTCTGTACCATCACTTTTTCTGCCCGCCGAATCGAGCGCTTCATCATCCTGCCTAAGATTTGTTGTGTCATCCATGGGCGAAAGGCTTCCCAGGGCAAAAAGCGATACTCTGCAAAAGGCAATGCATTATGCTCATAGACTATCTGCGGCACGCCGGCAAAAGGAAGCGCAATATTTTGCAAAGACAGCACTTTGTCAATCTTGTATTTTTTTACTAATCTGTGTGCTACAAAATAGTCAAAATACATCCGATGCAATGGGCTTTTCTTAATCCATGGAAAATTGCACACTTTCATATGTGGCTTTTTAGCAAGTCTGGCAACGCTTAGTACAAATACATATTGATTTTTGCGGTCTTTGATAAACTCTTCATAAAAGCTTTGTAAAACGGTCATCGCTCCGCCGCTCTCAGCCGCCACATCGTAGACTAAGATTCTCATAAAGACGACTTCACTTTCTGCATTCCTTTTATCAGCATCTCCTGGCCAAGAAAGGCATCCAAAATCGCGGTATTTTTACATTTTCCCCGAAGTACCTGATAGATATAGTCATATTCTGCCTTGATGCCTTTATCCTGCTCTAGTTTTTCTTTGACGGATTTGCTGCTTCCGTATTTTTTCAGGCGAATAAAGTTGTCCATCTCATAGACCGCTCCATTTGAAAGGATGCGCAGCTGCTCCTTTGGATATTTTTTGGATCCCATCGAGGAATAGACAATATTTCCAATCGCCCCTGATGCAAATGTTAGGGTAAGCAGCACATTGTCATTCATTGGATAGGCGTTATTGTGTGCGGCAGTTACCCGAAGGTCTGTAAGCTCGCTGCCATCTAAATACTGAAGCAAATCTACAAAGTGACATGCTTCTCCTAAGATTCGTCCGCCGCCTGCTGCTTCATCGTGCACCCAGTGATCTTTGGGGATAAATCCTGTGTTGGCAATAAAATCATATACGGCTGGTATCTGGTCTGTCTTTAATTCTTTTTTTATCTGCCTAATCAAAGGGGCATGTCTTCTATTCATACCACAGAAAAGCTCTCCGTCGGCATTTTCATAGGCGTCTTTTATCTCTGAAAGCTCAGACAAAGTCAGGCACAGAGGCTTTTCGCAGTAGACACTCTTCCCTGCTTTTAATGCTTCCACCACAAAACGGGCATGGCTGCTGTGTTGTGTGGAGACTGCAATCAGCTCAATCTCCGGGTCTTCAAGAAGCTTTTTATAATTATTCGTCGTATAAGAAAAAGATGCAATATCATTGGCCTGTGCACCACCTACACCACCTGTAGTGGCCAGACCGCGAAATTCATATTTTCCACTTTCTTTCATCACAGGAAGCATGGTGCTGCGCGCAAAATTCCCGGCTCCTATCAGTCCTAGTGGCACTTTCGAGCCAGAGCATGTTCTTTTTGCATGAGCGCTACGTATGGTTGTCTTCCATTTTTCTTTGTTGTCACTGTATTTTAGAAGGACACCAATATAGTGTTCTTTGTTAGGGTTTTTGGTAATCATCTCATAAGCGTCTGCTGCCTGTTCAAATGGTATCTCATGCGTAATCAAATCTGAGACTTCCATACGCTTTTGTGCAAGCAGACGTACAAATTCCTCAATGTTGCGCCCTTCAGTAAAACGCACATAGCCAATCGGATAGTCAATCCCCTGTTCTTCATAGGTGGCATCATAGCGACCAGCACCATATGAGCGGGCGATTCGAAAAGAAAGCTCCCTCTCATAGTAGGGTCTTCTGTCAATATGCATCTGTGTAACGCCAATCATGCAGATAATAGCCCGGTCTCTTGTAATCGCTGCCGCCAAATCCATCGGAGCATTACTGTCTGTTGCGGCTGTGATAATCACCTTATCAACGCCGCGTCCGCGCGTCAGTGTCTTAGTCATATCCACAGCACTGTCATCTTCCGAGTGAATAAATGCCTTTAGTCTTGTCCCCATAAGCTGCTTATCTGCCACATCATAGCCAATCACATCGCAGCCATAGGCATCTAAAATCCTGCTGACAATATGTCCTAGAAGCCCCATACCGATAACGGCTACGGTCTCTCCTGGTACCACTTCTGCCTGATGGATACCTTCTAGGGCAATCCCACCAAGCGCGCAGAATGCTGCTTGGCGATAGTCAATTAGTTCTTCTGGTACTTTTGTCAACATCGTCCGGCTGACTCGGTTAATCTCACAGTGATAGGCTGTACCAACCATCGCCACAATATCGCCCGCTTTTACTTCTGTTACCCCTTTTCCACAGGCAATCACACGGCCAACGCCGGAATACCCCATAGGCATAGGCTCTGCCAGCTTATGAAAAGCACTCTCCATCGTTGTAACAATGCCATCTGTCGAGAGCTTTTCCAACACTTTTTTCACCTGGTCCGGGCGCTCGATAGCTTTTTGTACCAGATTTTTCCCGCCAAAGGATGCAAGGCCGCGCTCTGTTCCAGCGCTTACAATGGTATAGAGACTCTCAATCAGTGCCATATTGTCTTTGACAGCTGGCATTGGCTGATTGAGAAGCTTTACGGTGCCGTCTTTTACATTTAAAAACAGTTGTTTCATCTTTTTCTCCATTCTACAGACGATAAGTTCCCTCAAGAAAACAGATATGTCTGGTATCTAAGATAATCTTTCCCTGTAATTTTTCCATATTTTCTTTGATTTCGTCGTGACCCACCATCAGCACTATCAAATCAATATCCTGAAGGAAAGCGTCTAGCTGATGATATTGATGCGGAACAATATCCTGCACTACATAGGGGTCATATACCCGAATCTGTCCACCGCACAGATGGCGTTCCATGCTCTCTAGCATCTGAAGCGTTGGGCTTTCCCGCATATCATCTACATTTTCCTTGTAAGTGAGACCATAGAGGCCAACTCGTCCGACATCTGATATCTGATGTTCTTTCATAATTGTGCGAATCCGCTCAAGGACAAAATCTGGCATCGAGTCGTTAATCTTGCGGGCAGATAAGATAATATTGGCAAGTCCCGGATAATCACCAACTAAGAACCAAGGGTCTACAGAGATACAGTGACCGCCGACGCCAGGACCCGGAGAGAGGATATTGACTCTGGGATGCTTATTGGCGATTCGGATAATCTCATAGACATCCATATTGTCCGAGCGGCAGATTTTGGCAAGCTCATTGGCAAATGCAATATTGATATCCCGAAAGGTATTTTCCACGACCTTTGTCATCTCTGCAGTGCGAATATCGGTGACAACAATCTCGCCTTCGCAGAAGGACTGATAGAGTGTTTTGACTTTTTCTCCGATTTCTCTCTTATCAGCGCCGATGGTGCGGGAATTATGCTTTAGTTCATAGACCATATTTCCGGGAATAATACGCTCAGGTGCATGGGCAAGATGGATATCTTCGCCAATCACAAAGCCCTTTTCCTCCACGACAGGGCGGACGTATCTATCAATCGTTCCTGGTGAGACGGTGGATTCTACGACAATCGTCGCTCCTTTTTGGCAGACCTCCATCACAGCTTTAACCGCCCCTGCAACATAACTTGCGTCTACTTTCTTGCTGGCTTTGTCATAGGGAGTTGGCACTGCTATAATATACAGGTCTGTGCTTTGATATTCCCTGGAAAAAGTAATACCCTTTTTTACAGCAGTCTTAAAAAGTTCCTCTAAGCCTTCCTCTTCAAATGTGGTCTTTCCTTCCCTTAGTGTATCCACTAAGTTTTGATTATAGTCTGTTCCAACGACCTTTACATCATGTGCTGCAAGCATCAGCGCAGTTGGAAGACCAATATAGCCAAGTCCTACTACATTAATCATTCTATTTCCTCTTCTCTCTAACCAAACTTTATCTCGATTTTATGTGCTTTATCTCTACCATCCCAGGCAATCTCCAATACTTGTATCTGCTCTATCTTTCCAAACTCTGGCGCATAGGAGCACAGCGTCCCTTCCCGGTGAATAGTTACCTGGTCATTCTTCTCCACTTTAATCTCACAGATTCTGCGAAGGTCTCTGCCTGCAAATTTTACAACGATATGCTTTCCTATCTGCCGGTATTCAAATCCTGGTGCCAAGTGCAGATACGCCTTTGCATGTCCTTGTACTTTGTCTAAGATAGTCAAGGTATGCCTTTCATCCACTTCTTTTAGTGTTATTTTTCGAGAATGGCGTTTCCTAGTACAGCTAGTCAGGCTTCCTTTTACCCAATCTTCGCCACAGCTTCCTGATACCTTGCGAATCCTCTTCCCTACCCTGTGCTCTCCCCAACACTCTGACTGTTCTTCTCCATCGACAACCACGGTATTGTGTGCCGCTGTGCTCCGAAAATATGCGCGAAGTGGTCCTTGATACTGCCCGGTTCCTGCATTTACAAACAGTGGAACTTTTGCTATGGAAAGTTCAAAACTCAACCCATCGCAGTGTCCATGTCCTGGCATATAATCAGGAGCTATCTCTCCTGCATCAAATATTAATTTTAGATTGTTATTTTCTAAACAATAATAGCCAGCTTCCTTAAATGTTGGCCTCCATTCTGGCAATATCGTAAATCCATATAGCGCTGCACAGAAAAGGCTTTCATAAGGTCTTGCCACACCATCTCCGGCATCATTAAACAGCGGTGTATGCCCCATATCTCCTTCTATAGAATACAATGCATTTATCATCTTTTTTATCGTATCCCAAAGTTCTTTATAAAATGGTGCATCATCTGTCTCCATCACCACTCTTGCCACACGCATTAAATCTTCTAATATAATCTTATGATACATAAGACTTCTCTCATAATGTACCCCATCTGCTAAAATCTGTTCCTTTATCTCATTTTGCAGCAGCTTTCGATACTTCTGATAGACCTCTGTCTCCTGAAAATACAGTGCTCCTAGTAACACTGCCTTTATATTTTCAAAATAGTGATTTCCCAAAAGATGGCGCTCTAATGTCTTTTGCAGATGCAGATATTGTGCATACATACTATCCTCTAGTTCCTGCAAAAACTCCATATCCATCTGTACAATTTCCCCAAAACCACTAAGGCAAATCCACAGATTGGTCAGGCGAAGAGAGATTGTATAGGGATGCCAGCCATCTTTACTGCCGTCCTCATTATCCTGTATCCATCTTCTGCAATATCTGCGAAAGCAGCGATAATAGCGTGCGTCTGCTTCCTCTTTGTAGGCAACTGCTAATGGAATCAAAAATTCCAGATAGTGCAGATTAAAATTCCATAGATGCGATTTATCTGGATTTTCCCAGTTCTTCCCTTCAGGCTTTCCGCGTTCATGAAGAAGTGTCACATTCCCTTTTAAAATCTCCTCCACCGAAAAACGCGCAAGGTATTCTTTATTTTCGTCTAGTTCTTCTATCCACAATGGAAGTACAGAAGTCTTAGGTGCCTTTACTCTTACAATTGCCTTCTTTCCACGCTTCAAGCGATTTTTTAGTAGATAACAGAGTTGGCTCTTTTTTAAATATTTTAATGTCCAGTAATAATTTTCAATCTTTTTTAACATCCTCAATCACCTGATACAATCGCTCTGTCAGCACAGAGAAATCAAAATCTTTTGCGCCTTCTCTGGCATTTTCTGCCATCTTTTTGTATGCGCCGTCTGGCATCTTATAAATCTTTAAAATCTCGTCTGCCAAAGCCCTTGGTGTACAAGTCTCAAGGGAGCGCCCGCACTGATATTTCTCTAGGATGCAATACCCCATCTTTACAGTAGAAATAATCGGCTTGCCGCTTGCCATATATTCAAATAGCTTATTAGAGCTGTTTCCTCTTGACCAGTTGTACTGCGATTGAGAATAGTTAAGGATATTGACAGAAGAACGGCTTAAAATATAGGGAATATATTTTTTCTCCACAAATCCTTTAAAGATTATGTTGTGAAGCGACTTTTTCTCTGCCCGCTCTTTTAGTTCCTCTAACTGGCTGCCACCTCCATAGATAAGAAACTGAATATCGGGATAATCCTCTAAAAGCTTTGCGGTATCTAATAGATTTCCCACATTGTTGACCGGGCGGATTGTTCCGGTATAGACGACTTTAAAACTGTCTGAAGTAAGGTCTCTATCAGGTAAAATATCTTTTTTGATACTTTTATCATAATCTTTTAGTTGTACGCCATTGTTGACATAATAGCACTTCGTAAGGTCTATCTTACCGCCGTGCTCCTTATCCCATCCCATCTCTTTGATATGGTCCACATCGCCTTCTTTTGTAAAGACAATCGCATCTGCATGCCGGTACATCCAATATTCACCAGCACTTAACAGTTTTCCAACAAGGCTGTCCATCTTCACCTTCCCAAAAGAAAAGATGGCTTCTGGCCACAAATCCCGCACTTCCACAATCGCTGGCACATGAAATCTTCTCGCTAACAATATCCCTGCAATGCTGGTCAAAGGATGCGCACTAGAGCCCATAATCACATCCGGCCGACCATATGTTCTGGCATAACCTTTGGCTACCCGAAGTAGTCCAAAGAAAAAGGACAACATATTTTTCACACGGGAGAAGCCATTGCCCTGATATTTGCTTGTCTTAACAAAGACAAAGGGAACCCCTTGTTCTTCGGTGCGAAGATAAGGCTTCCCATGAGTGTCAACGGTATCGCCGGTCTGGTGCAGCTCATTGGCAGCAAAGACCGTAGTCTCAATCTCTCTGTCCTTCAGACATTTGGCAAAATAAAAATGGCGAAGCATCGGCCCGGTCTTAGGGGTCGTTGCATAGTGATTCAATATCCAAAATCTACGCATGGTTTTGTCCATCCTCCACGCCCTCCGTGCTTTCCTTCATAAACATAATCTTCAGTGTCAAAAAAATCAGTCGAATATCCAGAAGAAGCGAATACGTCTCAATATACATCAAATCCAGCTTCAGCTTGTCTAAAGGGGTTGTATTGTATTTTCCATAAATCTGTGCATAGCCAGTAAGCCCTGCCTTGACCTTTAGCCGATAGATAAATTCTGGCGTCTCCTGACAGAATTCTTCAATATATTGCTGCCTCTCCGGGCGCGGCCCTACAATACTCATATCACCTTTGATAATATTGAGAAGCTGCGGCAGCTCGTCTAGACGCGTGGCACGGATAAATCTCCCCACTTTGGTAATCCTGCTGTCATTTTTACTGGAAAACTGTGCCCCATGCTTCTCTGCATCCACAATCATACTGCGAAATTTATAAATCCAGAATTTCCTGCCATTTACGGTGACTCGTTCTTGTTTAAAAAGAGCTGGTCCTCTGTCTTCTAACTTAATCGCTAGCGCTGTCAATAGCATAAAAGGCGACGTAAGCAAAAGCAGGATTCCTGATAGCAAAATATCCATCAGACGTTTGACAATTCGCTGCTCAAATGATGGCCCATAGTTGCGAAGCAGCAAAAACGGTGTATCAAAAGAATGTACTCTGTCTGCACCCCGAAGCAAAATATCCGTAATCTCCGGCGCCACATAGATACGAATGGAACGCTCATAACAATATTTAATCAGCAGATTGCGCTTCTGCTCCTCTAGACCATAGAGCATCATCGCATCACAGTTTTGTACTTCTATCTTCAGCCGGTAGAGTGGCTCGTTAGAAGATACACATTTATAAATCTCATACAAATCTTTTCTGCCAGAAAGCTTCTGTATCAGATTCTCCTTAGCGCTTAAATCACAGATAAGCAGAAGCTTTTTAGGAGGAAACATCTTCTTAAAGACAGGCGCTGATATTTGGTTTAGAAGCCAAATTATCAGAAAATCCACAACACTGATAATCACGATAGGCCATACAGTAGGAAATGGAAACATACCAAATACCATAATAATCTGAAAATAAATCACCGCATTGCCAATCAGCGTTCCAAGTGTCTGCGACAAAATCAACTGGCCTTTTTGAAAATAGGCGTACTTCATGCCTCCATACAGATAGACAAAGATAAGCAGATAAAATGCATAGAAGCCCACCATCATGATATTTCCTTTATTTTCAAATGGATGCCTCATCCGCTCGTTATAGATGCCAAACCAGATAACCGCAAAGCATATGGTCTCTAACAGGATTTCCAAGGCGGCGATAAGAAGCCGCATCATTCGTTTGTACTGGTCAATTTTATCCATTGCACTGTTTCCCTCTTATTTTTACCCATGAATAGTAGTATTTTAGCACTTTCTTACTTCTTTTACAAGGATTGGAGCCTGTAAATATGAAATCCGGGGATTTTGTCGATTTCTGTACAAGTTACATTGTCATACAGGGAGATTAGATATTCTAACCCTTTGTCAAAGCTACAGATTAGATATACATAGTCTTGTTGATACAGTGCTTCTTGTACGCTTGTTATCTTATGCTGCAATAACTTTTCTTCCCAGACAGGGCTAAAACTCATCCAGTCCCCAAGGGACATATAGTTCATCTGATACGGTGTCTTCTGCCAGAGGTGTACATTATAGGTAGTAAAAGCT